>Ga0078972_1004674_pt1 | contig 36747 bp, 33 predicted proteins | sample YelNatPaOPGAMG01_FD_67568 | JGI IMG/M metagenome (GOLD analysis project Ga0078972, IMG submission 67568) | Hot spring thermophilic microbial communities from Obsidian Pool, Yellowstone National Park, USA - OP-RAMG-01 (SPADES assembly) (version 2) | ecosystem: Environmental > Aquatic > Thermal...
TTGAGAATTGTCTATTCAGCTAAGTGCTATTTAGTACATTGCTTTTAGCACTCCCACCCTAAAGTTATAAGAGAGGCTAGGCATCCCTTAACCCTGTAAGGAGTTTTTTATAAGAAGTGCTTTAAGCACCGTGTGCTTTAAGCACTCCCGCCCTCCCGCCCTATTTAATGAAGAGAGGTTTCACCTCTCTTCACTCTCCGGAATAATTATATAAAGAGGTGCTAATCAGAACCTAATTGAAATAGTGCTATGAAGCAGTTTGCCCAATTACGATTAGAATTCGTCTTCTCTTTTTCCCTAATCAAAAATCCTTGTTAAAAACTTAATAGATTGCTATAAATGCTTAAAGTACTCTTTTTATAAAGGTGTTGGAAGGCTTCACATCGGAGATGCTACGCCTTCCAACGATAAAAATGGTTGGTTGGGTGGAACTACCAAAAGTGATTTATGCTTTAAACACTTAAAAAGGTGCTATAAGGACAAAGATTTTTCAACACAATTAGAGTTGAAAGAGTGCGTTAGTTTTGCTTGGATTTTACTGGTGGTATAATGTAAAGATTTTCTCAATAATTTATAGAAAATTTTGCTATAACCAAACTCATTACTTAATCATTATTACATGAAAATAAAGGAATTAGGTGAGTTTGAACTCATTGAGAAAATAAAAGAAATAACAGAAACTAAAAACTACGATGATTCAATAACACTACCAAACGGTGATGATTGCTTCGCCTTCAAAGGGGAAAACCATATTCTAATCACAACAGATACACTAGTTGAAGATGTACACTTCACAAAAGACACATTCCCACCATACAGGTTGGGTATAAAAGGAGCAGCCTCAAACCTTAGCGACATTGCAGCTTGCGGCGGTATACCAAAATATGCCTTAATCTCATTAATTCTTCCACCTGAACTAGAAGTTGATTGGGTACTAGAATTTTACAAAGGATTAAATTATCTATTTTCAAAATACACCACCTACATAGGTGGTGGTAATATATCAAAAGGAGAAAAAATATCAATAACAATAACCTTGATAGGCACAACAGAAAAACCAATACCAAGAAGCAAAGCAAAACCCGGAGACTCAATATTCATAACAGGGACTGTCGGAGACTCAAGACTAGGACTAGAAATACTACTATCAAAACAAAAACCTTCAACAAATTACAAGAAATACTTAGTAAACAGACACCTAGAACCAACACCTAGAATTGAAGTAGGACAATCAATAAGAGAAATATCAACATCCTGCATAGATATAAGCGATGGGTTAATACAAGACCTAAACCACATCCTAGAATCATCAAACACAGGCGCAGAAATAGAACTAGAAAAAATACCAATAAGCAACGAATACATGAATTACTTAAAAACAAAAAGAAATGTTAATGATAAAGAGGTAAAACCTCTTGAGGTAAAACCTCTTGAGGTAAAACCTCCCGAGTTAGAAACTCTTGAGTTAGAAACTCTTGAGTTAGAAACTCTTGAATATGCTTTGACGGGGGGTGAGGATTATGAGTTAATATTCACTGTGCCACCAGACAAAGAGGAAGAAGTTAAAAGAATTTCAGAGAAACTAGGAGTGAAGATAACAAAAGTTGGGAAAATAAAAGAAGATAAAGGAATAAAAATGTTATTCAGAAACAAGGTTATGAAACCTGAAGAAATATTGAATAAATCAGGGTGGGAACACTTTTAAATGTCTATCTCAACAACTTCTTTAGCGTACATCTCTATGAACTCTTTTCTCTTTTTAACATCCTCACCCATGAGTATAGAGAAAATGTTATTAGCCTTTATAGCATCCTCTAATGTGATTTTTAGTAATTTCCTAGTGTCAGGATTCATAGTTGTTTCCCAGAGTTGCTCAGGATTCATCTCACCCAATCCTTTATATCTTTGGATTGAAAAATTCTTTCCTTTCAATGATTTAACTATCTTCTCTTTTTCTTCGTCAGAGTATGCATAATGATTTGCTTTTCCAACGGATATTTTGTATAGTGGTGGTAATGCAGAATAAACATATTCTTCTTCTATGAGTGGTTTCATGTACCTGTAGAAAAAGGTTAGTAATAGTGTTCTTATATGCGAGCCATCAACATCAGCATCTGTCATTATTATTATTTTGCTATACCTTGCTTTTGATATATCAAAAGTATCAGAAATTCCAGTACCAATAGCGGTAATTATTGTTTTTATTTCCTCATTATCAAGGAGTTTTGCTATTCTAGCTTTTTCAGCGTTAAGAATCTTACCTCTTAAAGGTAGTATTGCCTGAAATTCTCTGTTTCTTGCTTGTTTTGCACTCCCGCCTGCCGACTCTCCCTCAACTATGAATAGTTCTGTTCTTTCCGGATCCCTTTCTGAGCAGTCAGCTAACTTGCTAGGTAACATGAATGAATCTAGTGCGTTTTTTCTCCTAACGAGTTCTCTAGCTTTCCTTGCTGCTTCCCTAGCTCTCGCCGCCTCAATTGATTTTTCTAATATCTTCTTAACAGAATCTAGATTCTTTTCAAAAATTGGTACCAATTTTTCATAAACTATATCTTCAACGAGCCCCTTAACTTCGGAGTTGCCAAGTTTTGTTTTTGTTTGGCCCTCGAATTGAGGTTCTTGTAATTTAACACTGACTACATAAATAAGCCCTTCTCTTACATCTTCTCCTACTAAATCTATCTTCGCTTTTTTATCAAATCCAAGTTTTTCATAAAATTCTAACATTACCTTCGTAAGACCAGACTTAAACCCTGTAAGATGTGTACCGCCTTCTATCGTCTTTATTGAATTAACATAGGTGTAACCTATCTCCTCATAATCTGTAGTGTACCTGAAGGATACCTCAGCAATAAGGTTCCTACCATCGCTAAGCACTTTCTCACCATAAATGTAAAATGTATCAGTGATACATTTATTTTCTTTAGTAAGTGCGTCAACAAATTCTACTATACCACCTTCGTAGTAGAAAACATCCTTTTTGCCAATCCTCTCATCAATTAGTTCTATCTTAACTCCCTTATTTAAAAACGCTAATTCATTTAGCCTAGAGTAGAGTATATCGTAATTGAATGTAACACCTTTATCAAAAATCGTTTTATCAGGTTTAAACTTAACTATAGTCCCATTACCACTTACCCCTTCTTTCTTTATGACAACATCAGTTTTTGGTATTCCTTTTTCATACTTTTGGTAATAAAGCTTACCATCTCTTTTGACGAAAACCTCAAGGTATTCCGAAAGAGCATTAACAACTGAAACACCTACACCATGTAATCCACCTGAAACCTTGTAAGCCTTGTTGTCAAACTTGCCACCTGCATGTAATTTTGTCATAACAAGTTGTAGTGCTGATACACCGTACTGCGGGTGAATATCAACCGGTATACCTCTACCATCATCCTCAACCTCAACTACATCACCAGAATGAATAGTAACTTTTATGTTTTTACAATAACCTGCAATGGCTTCATCAATTGAATTATCAACGACTTCGTAAACTAAATGGTGATAACCTGACGATCCTGTTGAACCAATGTACATCCCGGGCCTTCTTCTAACTGGCTCAAGTCCTTCAAGGACTTGAATATCCCGGGAAGTATACTCTTTTTCATCATTCATATTAACAAAATTTTAAATGAAATTAACATACTCTTTCACTATTCTAAAAGTTGCACTACTGATTTATAGCAAAAATTATCCTTTTTCTCTCCACTCTTCTATCCTTTTTTCAAGTTTCTCAACGGAAAAATACGGCTCAAGAACTCCATCAACTATGGCAGCAGGTGCAACACCGCAAGCACCAAGACACCTAGCAGTCATAAGACTTATGAGGTTATCGGAAGTTGTCATACCAGATTCAATACCATATTTTTCTTTCATATACTCAAAAATTTTGTTAGATCCCTTGACATAACAAGCAGTCCCCAAGCACAAAAGAATAACATGCTTACCCTGAGGCTTTAACTTAAAGAAGTGATAAAATGTAACAACCCCGTAAACATAAGACTTGGGCAAATCAAGCTTATTAGCAATAAATAACAAAACATCCTCCGTCAAAAACCCAAACAATTCTTGAGCCTTGTGAAGTATCTCAATCAAAGCATCCTTTCTATACTGGTGAACCTTCATGTATGCTTCTAAAATCTTCCACCTATTATCAACAACTGCCCCTTTTACTTCATTAGCCATAACAACCTCCGATATTTAGTTTCAAAAAAAAGACTATGTCTTTTCCATAAAATATTCATATACTACTAGATTAGTAAAATTTTGTTGAAAAACAGGCTAGGCCTGTGTCAGGCTATGCCTGTTTCAGGCTATGCCTGTTTCTTCATTTTAATTAAGAATTAACACTATTAATTTAAGTAGCCCCGCCCACCCACCCAATTTTATGGAGAGGGGTTTTACACCCATCTCTACTCCCTAGAGTAATTTGAATAAAAAGTGCTATTTAGCACATTACTTCTAGTAGCCCCCCACCCTACTTTACGAAGAGAGACACCGTCTCCGAGAGACACCGTCTCCGAGAGACTTTGTCTCTCTTCACTCTCAAAAATATTTGAGTAAGAAAGATCTATGAAGCACTCCACCCACCTAATTAAGTGAGGAATACAAAGTATCCCTTAACTCTGTAAGTGATTATTAATTCAAGAGTGTTTTAAACACAGAGTGTTTTAAACACGGAGTGTTTTCAACACAATCTTAAAAATCTCAAAATCTTGATTTGAAATCAATACCCCATATTGCTATTTTGTCGTATAGGTTTATTATTTTACCAAAGACGATAGTTTCACCGTTGACAGGAACATGTTTATCTTCCCTTGTTACTACGGGAAGTATGATATTACTACTCCCTCTAATGTAGTACAATTTGTACCTCTTACCGGTTTTAGAATAAACAAAAATTTGAGAATTATCCAACCTCCCAGATATTGCAACAACATTTACTCTCATAAACACCCCTAATTTTATTAAACAACAAAAATGAAAAATTTATTACTAAATCCCCTCAAATTTTGCTATTCCTTTATTATAACTATCCTCCATAAAAGGTAAAAAAATCCTCAACTTGTCAGAATAAGGTACAATGTTTATATACTGGATTAATCCATCAAAATTGCCAGCACTACCGATATCTTGGTTCCTCCTTAAGTTAGTCCCCTCAAAATAAAGCAATTTAAGGTTGGATGTAAAACTTGAGTAAAAGAATTCATAAAGAACAAAAACAACACCATCAGCATAACTGGGTGAAGAAATACCGGAAAATTTGCCATTGTTGGTAAAGTCAAAATTCGTGACAAAATTACCATTTGACAAAACAAAAATACTGACCCTATTTGTCCCACTAGCACCCAAGTAATCATAATTACCTACTCTAGAAATACTCATAAACTCAGGTTCAAATGCTAAATTCGTTTCAAAAACTTTGGTATAGTAATTACTTCCACATTCATATACCTCAACGGAATTAGGATTTGTCTTGATAACGCCAATCCTAAACTTTTCATCAAAATTATATTTCTCGGTAGCGATAGAATGAGCATTACCAATGTTTGAAATGATAAAGTTCGTTCTTTTGTTAGTTATGTCACTAACAACTATATTCCAGTTGGTATGTAACCTGACCAAATACAAATCATTAGATGTTCTTGAAACTTCAAAGTCATAAACGCCGGTTATCGTCTTTAAAATACTAGAAAGTGTATTACTAACTTCGTTTGTTCTAATGTAAAGAGAATAAGTATCATTTAGATATGAAACAAATAAAACATTTGATACGCTTATAGCCCTTATTTTTTTATCAACATTTATTGAGCTACGAGCAGTTTCTTTTTTATAGTTGTTTTCCTCTCTAGCAAGGTATATGCTAGAAAATGAATCGTCAGTAAAAAATAGCCAAACATTATTTGACACAATTTCGTAATCCAAATAATACTTATTTTTCGTATCAACGCACAGGTTATTCCTAAAGAAATTACACACTATTATAGGTAATGAAACAGAAGAAGAAATATTACCTGCCGCATCTCTACCGTAGAAAACAAAACAATTTGTACCATTGGGGAACGAATAAGTATTCAAGACCACATTAGTTAATCCCGGACTGAATAAATAGCTATTGGTAAAACTTCCTAAAGAGAAATTGAAATAACAATCGTTGGTATCCTGAACCCAAACACTAAAATTAGCATTGCCCCAAACATAATCGTTCGTGTTTAAGTTTAAAGCAAAACTAGGTGGAGTAAAATCAAAGATGAAATATCTCTTATTGGTTATCTCTGACGAGATAACTAACAATTCATTTGTAATATTTTCAGAATAGCTATTAGTAAAAATATTTAAAACGAAGGTATTTGTATTTGAAATCTTTATTAACTCGTTAGAGTTAATAAAAACAATAACTTCTTTGTTAGTCTCTAACTTCAAGTTAAGAGTATAAGAAAAGTTGTCATTGGTAATGAAAGGACTTTGTAGTGGTGAAATTGAGATAAAAGAAGAATTTGAAATAAAACAACTCACAACAACAGTGCTTGATTTATTACCTAATGAATCTTCTGCCCAGAAGTAAAAATCTATGTTACCGTTTGTGTAATCAAATGTATTTATTGTAAAAAACCACTCATTGGCATTAGTAAAAACAAAAAATTTTTCATCAACACGGGAATAAACAAAAAAATCGCTCTTATCCCAAGCTTTACCATGAACATTTATAACATTGCTTAAAACACTACCATTGTAAGGATAAACAACCTCAATGCTAGGAGCCTCAACATCAAAGTAACTTACACTTCCTTCGTTTGTACTACTAACATGGTACAACCTAAATGCGCAAGAATTCAAAAACACAACTAAAAAAATAAACACAAGTGGTTCTACCACAAGTGGTTTTACCACAAGTGGTTCTACCACAAGTGGTTTTACTACCTGTGATAAAATTAAGCCACACTTTGACCACATTTTATATAAGTTTTTTCTAATCATTAAAAATCTAATTTATGGTATTAGAAAATTATCAATAAAGTCAAAAAATGTTGTGTAGTGATTACACTCTTTGTGTAATGGGCAGTTATTACAAATTTGGTGGTTCTTCTTACAAAACCTCTTACCAATCTCAACAAAAGCGCCATGTAGGATTTTCATCTCCCTAACATCAAAAACAAATTCCTCAATCAAACTTTTAACTTTGTTGTAGTCCCTATTTTTATCAAAGTCGTAAGGTAAAAACCTGTTAAGAATCCTAACAGTATAGTTATCGACAACAAAGGAAGGCATATCAAAGGCATAAAGTAGAATACTATCGGCAGTTTCCTCACCTATTCCCTTTATACTGAGTAACTTCTCCCTAAATTCACCTAAATTCAAATTCAAACACTTATTAAATCCACCACACTTATTGACTATGAGTTGGCAAACATCCTTTATAGTTTTTGCTTTACTTTTATAAAAACCTAAGGTTTTTATAATATTCTCAAATTCACTTAAATCCCAAGAGGCTACCGCTTCTACTTTAACAGTTCCAAAATACTTTTTGAGTTCTGAAAATCCCTTTTCTGCTTTGTCCCAAGTGGTGTTTTGTGTCAAAATTGCTGTGATTATAATTTCCTCTTTGCTCTCTTCGTAGGGCCACCATTCGCCTAAATGGTGGAAGTTTTCTAGAAGGAGATTAACGACTTTCCTCAATCTTTCTTTTGCTTCTAACATACTCTGATTCGTTTTTCAGAATATCAGGAACACCTATCAAAAAATTGACATACCTAGATAAAACAAAAAGATAATCAGAGAGTCTATTGAGGTACTTTATTATTCCTTTGTCTATCTCGTATTGCTTTGAGAGTGATACGGTGGTCCTTTCTGCTCTTCTACAAACACTCCTAGCGACATTGATGAATCCATCAACTTTCGTTGCTCCCGGGAGTATGAACTCCCTTATCTTTGGTAATTTCTCTTCCATTCTATCAATTTCTTTTTCTAAATCATCAACCCATTCTGAGATCTCTGGAGTTTCCCCACCTATAGCCAGAGCGCCTGTATTAAGCAATCTACTTTGATTCAACCTAACGAAGGCGATTAAATTATCAACTTCTTCAAGATTGTATCTTCTAATATCATCAAACGAAGAAGCAATAACGCCTAGCCAAGATGTTAATTCATCCACATCACCATGAAAAGCAACTTTTATATGATCTTTGTTTACCTTGCCTAGTCCGAGTGTGTAAGTTTCCCCATTATCTCCGAATTTTGTATATATTTTCATTTCATTGCTCAGCAAATTGTTTTGTTATTTTCTCCCTAATTGCAGGTTTATAGAATTGATTAATAACATCTCTTGGTATACCAGTGAGTTCTTCAGCAGGAAACATTGAAAGCAGTTCCCAACCTATCTCAAGGCTTTCTTCTATTGTTCTTCTTTCAGTGAATTTCTGTGCAACAAGTTTTGTTTCGAAGAATTCTCCGAATTTTAATATCAATTTCTCTTTTGGACCTAATTCCTCTTCACCAACTATAGCGGCAATGTTCCTGACTTCCTTCACTCTTGCATAAAGAGCGTATAATTGGTTAGAAACTCTAGCGTGATCATCTCTAGTTTTCCCTTCACCTATTCCTTCCTTCATCAATCTAGAGAGGGATGGCAAAACATCAACAGGTGGGTATATACCTCTATTGTGTAATTCTCTTGATAACACTATTTGTCCTTCGGTTATATAACCTGTCAAGTCAGGTATTGGGTGAGTTATATCATCGTTTGGCATTGATAGAATTGGTATTTGAGTTATTGAACCTTCAGCACCTTTTACTCTACCTGCTCTTTCGTATATTGTTGCTAAGTCACTGTACATGTATCCGGGGTATCCCTTCCTTGCGGGTATTTCACCTAAAGCGGTAGCGACTTCTCTCAAAGCTTCAGCATAGTTAGTCATATCTGTTATTATTACCACAATATGCATGTTTTTTTCAAAGGCTAAAAACTCAGCGGCAGTTAAGGCAACTCTAGGAGTAATGAGTCTTTCAATCGGTGGGTCATTTGCGAGGTTGAGGAATAGAACTGTGTTGTTTATAGCACCTGTCTCTTCAAAAACCTTTCTAAAGAAGTAAGCGTCATCGTACTTTACACCCATGGCAGCGAATACAACACCAAAGTTTTCTTTAGTTGCTCCTTTTATCTTGACTTGTGATGCTATCTGTGCTGCTAACTCATTGTGCGGCAAGCCAGCAGCTGAGAATATAGGCAGTTTTTGACCTCTAACAAGAGAGTTCATAAGGTCTATTGAAGAAACACCCGTTTCAGCAAAATCTCTTGGATATTGTCTCATGAAAGGATTTATAGGAAGGCCGTTGACATTCCTAATATCTTCGTAATCTGTTTCAGCCAATCCGTCTATAGGCTCACCGGCACCATTGTAAATTCTACCCAACATCTTTTTTGAAACTCCTATCTTAAGTGGTACCCCCTTGAACCTAACTTTAGTTTTGTCTTTATTTATTCCAAAAGTGCCTTCAAAAACCTGTAAAGTCACAGCCTTCTCACCAGATTTCAAAACTTTAGCGTGTCTAACTTCGCCATTCTCCAGTTCTATTTCCGCTATCTCATCGTATCCAATATCAGGAACATTCTCAAGGACCATTAATGGTCCTTTTACTTCTGAAGCTCCTTCAACAGTTTTTTCCAAAGTAAACGCATCCATATCTCACTCCTTTTGTAAATTTATATCATAAAAAAACAGAAAATTTCAAATTGACAACTATATCTGTTTAGAGTAAAAAGATCTGTCTTTGGAAACTCTCCTCATTTCCAATTCTATTTCCTTCTTTTTCATGTCTTCCCTTTTGTCATACAATTTCTTACCTTTAGCGATGGCAATTTCAACTTTAGCCCATTTCCCATTTTTTATATATACTTTTGTTGGTATTAAAGTGTATCCTTTCCTTGTAATTTGACCATATATTCTGTCTATTTCTTTCCTGTTGAGGAGTAGTTTTCTTTTCCTGTCTGGGTCAGGTCTGAATATACTTGAAGCAAAGTAAGGAGAAATGTGCATGTTATTTATAAAAATTTCACCATTCTCAACCAAACAAAAGGCATCATCTATGTTTACCCTATGGTCCCTTATTGATTTTATTTCACTGCCCTTAAGCTCTATTCCTGCTTCGTATGTATCAAGAATTTCGTAATTTTTCTTTGCTTTTCTGTTTGTCGCTACTATTTCCATAGTAGGGATTTATGAAAAAGTGCTATGAGATATTTCAAATTGTAACAATTCTGTTGGAAAATTTTGTGCTAATAGCACCGTATGCTAATAGCACCTTGTGCTAATAGCACTTGCGTTAAAAACACTTGTGCTTTAAGCACTTTTTCATTTGCTTACTAGAGAGTGGAGAGAGGTGAAATCTCTCTCCATTAAATAGGGTGGGAGGGTGGGGAATTGCTAAAATTGATTTCTTATGGAAGAAATAAAAGCAGGCAATAGCCTGTGACAGGCTTGGCCTGTTGAATTTTTGAACAAAATCGTTCTATTCTTGACTTTGATTATAAAAATTTTTTACTATTCTCAAATAAGGAGATTTGTTATGAGATACTCTGGTGCTAAGATCTTTTGGGAGTCTCTAAAAAAAGAAGGTATTACTAAAGTTTTCGGTTATCCGGGAGGTGCCGTATTACCTATTTTTGATGAGTTGTATAAAGAAAAAAATATAGATGTTTATCTTGTTAGGCACGAACAAAATGCGGCATTCGCTGCTGATGGCTATGCTAGAGCTAGTGGTAGACCTGGTACTGCTTTAGTTACAAGTGGTCCCGGTGCAACAAATACGATTACTGGTATCGCTAGTGCTTATATGGATTCAATACCTATTGTTGTTTTTACCGGTCAGGTTTCTACTTCTCTGGTTGGTAGTGATGCCTTTCAAGAAGTTGATACTACGGGTATCACTAGACCTATAACGAAGTGGAACAGAATGGTTAAGAAAGTTGAGGATTTGGTATGGACTATAAAGGCTGGCTATTATATAGCTACTACAGGTAGGCCTGGCCCTGTTGTTATAGACTTGCCGAAAGATGTACAAATCAACGAAACAGAATTTGATAATTACCCTGAAAAAATTGAATTAAGGAGTTATAAACCTCAATACAAGGGACATCCTGTTCAGATAAAGAAGGCAGTAGAAGCGATAAAGAAGTCAAAAAGGCCAGTTATATATGCTGGTGGCGGAGTTATACATTCAAATGCTTCAAAGGAACTTATAGAATTGGCAGAAAAGTTGCAATCTCCTATTACTACTACTTTGCTAGGTTTGGGTGCTGTACCTTCGAGCCATCCTTTGTATTTAGGTATGCTAGGAATGCATGGAACAGTTTATGCTAACTACGCTGTTAGCCATTGTGATTTGTTGATAGCAATTGGTGCGAGGTTTGACGATAGGGTCACTGGTAAGGTGGAGACTTTTGCTCCAAATGCCGTTAAAATTCACATAGATATAGATCCATCTTCTATAAGTAAGAATGTTATTGTTGATATACCTATAGTTGGTGATGTTAAAGAAGTCCTAAAGGATCTTTTGCCCCTTGTTAATAAACTTGACACTGATGAATGGTTAGAACAGATAGATGAGTGGAAGAAAGGACATCCTTTAACTTATAGTAATAGTGATTCTGCAATTAAACCTCAGTATTTAATAGAAACAGTTTCGGATATGACTAGTGGTGATGCTATAGTAGTATCTGATGTTGGGCAACATCAAATGTGGGTGGCACAATACTTTAAATTCAAAAGACCAAGGTCTTTTATGACTTCAGGAGGATTGGGATCAATGGGGTATGCTTTCCCTGCTTCCATAGGTGCTAAAATCGCAAGGCCTGATGCTACAGTAATAGCATTTGTTGGCGATGGCTCATTCCAAATGACACTTCAGGACCTCGCTTCTGTTTCTGAAAATAACATACCTGTTAAGGTGATAATTGTGAATAACTTCTACCTCGGTATGGTCAGACAATGGCAAGATTTGTTTTATGATAAAAGGTACTCTTCTGTTTTCTTGGGTGCAGGTGAAAAAACTTATGTACCTGATTTTGTTAAGTTAGCAGAGGCGTATAATGTTAAGTCTTTGAGAGTTGAGAAGCCGTCAGAACTAAAGTCAGCAATAAAAGAAATGTTAGATCATGATGGCCCATTTGTCCTTGATGTTTGGGTTGAAAAAGAGGAGAATGTTCTGCCAATGGTTCCCGCAGGTAGAGGACTTTTAGAAATGATAGAAGGTATGGCTTAGTGTGGGGTGTCTGGCCGCTGTGCTTGTAGCACGTAGTGCTTATAGCACGCCGTGCTTGTAGCATGTAATGCTTGGTACAGAGGAACTTCCGGATAATTATGGGCTCTGACTGGCTAAAAACCAGCATTGTGTAGGGTGCCTACAGAAACTAAACCGCCGGGAATTCCCGGTAAGGGTGAAAAGGTGAGGTAAGAGCTCACCGGCTTGGCCATGAGGTCAAGTGCTCGGGCTCCTATCAGAGTACAATTTTAAGCAGCAGTAGGTAGCCTATACCTTTAACTGCAGGTAGAAAGCAAAATCCCCCACCGTGAGGTAGGGGATAAGATAGATGGCCAGAATAAACAGAATCCGGGGTACTACCCCGCACTAAGCCTAAAAACTTAAATTTTTATGGATTAAACCTGAAATTGAGTTCTGCCATTATACTTCTGTTACCATCCAAAACATCTAAGAAGTTAATTCCTATTGCTATCCAGTTCGCAGGTACAACATTGAGACCTATGTTAAACACTCCTCTATGCTCATCAGCAAAGTATGGGTCATGAAGCCTTCTGTATGAATAATTGCCGAACTCAATGTTTAGGAATAGAAAATCCTTGTATATTGCTTTTTGCATACCTATGAATGTGTTAAGAGACCAATCAAATCTAGGTGTGAATGATATTCCTAGTCCCATAGTTATGTCCCATCCTCCTCCTATTGTTAGCCCCAAAAATCCATTTCCACCAAGTAGCATGAAGTTGAAAGCCATTTCATTAGGATCTATGTTGTATTGCCAGTCTCCGTAAATACCTAATCCTGCTTTGTCTATTTGGTATTTTAGTGATACCATAAGTGGTTTAGGCCAACCTTCATTGTATGTTGAGTAATCAAACGCTACTCCTATATTGAAGTTTTGAATTGCTATACTCAAAGCGGGCGATATTACTGATCCCGGAGCAAATACCCAATTAGCTCCTAGCCCTATCTCAAAGGATGATGATACATCAATTGATGGATATGTTATTATGCCTGTGCCGCCTGTTGAGGAGATATTGTAATCCTTCGAGAGAGGATAAGCAGTTATAGTTATTAGGATGATGGATAAGATGATGATAATCCTTTTCATATTTGCCTCCTTTTAAGCAGTATGGAGGATTTTTGTATTTTTGTTCAAATTTAGCCTTACTATCTTTTAATCATGAAAAAGTTGTATTGGCGTTATTCATTTATATGCTTTAGGATTATTGATTTTACCTTTTCGTATGCCTCATCCAGATTATCATTTACTACTACATAGTCGTATAGTTCTTTAAAACTCATTTCGTATTTTGCCTTTTGTAATCTTATTGCGAGTTCCTTATCAAGTTTCGTTTTGCCTGCTCTTTTTAGTAGCCTTCTTTTTAACTCTTCCTCAGATGGTGGAATTATGAATATTGATATTGAATCGGGATAAAACTTTTTTACCCTGATAAATCCTTTTACATCAATATCAACGATTACATTCTTGCCGTTGTTTATTTTGTCTTCTATTTCTTTTATCGGTGTGCCATAAAAATTTCCATGTACCATTGCCCATTCTAGGAGTTCCTTTTTCCTAAACATCTCTAGGACTTTTTCAATTGATATGAAATGATAATCAACACCATCAACCTCGCCTGGTCTAGGTGCTCTCGTTGTAACTGATACTGAAAAGTATAGATTGGGTATTTCGTTTATTATTTTTTTGAGAATTGTTGTTTTACCTGCACCTGATGGTGCAGATATTATAAATATTTTACCTTTCTTAATTTCTTCAGCCATGTGGTTACTCCACATTCTGTAAGTGTTCCCTGATTTTCTCTATATTTGACTTTATGCCTATGACTAAACTGCTTATCTCATACGAGAATGACTTTGCGGCTATTGTGTTTGCTTCTCTCATCATTTCTTGTAGTATGAATTCACCTTTCTTACCAACTTCATCTGTTGAGTCTATTAATGTTTTAAAACTTTCCGTGTGCATCTTTAATCTTACTAACTCTTCATTTATATCAGTTTTGAGGAGGAATGAAACCGTTGATATCCCAACTTCTATGTTTTTTGGATCACCTAGGTATTTGCTAACTCTATCAATGACTTTCTTCTCAATCTCAGCATTTAAAATATCAATTTTTGATGAAATTTCGTTGATACTGTCTATTATTTTGGATATTAGTTCGTCTATATCTGCTTTTATTTTTGTGCCTTCTTCAATTTTTTGTTTCAAAACATCGTCTAACAATTTTGAAAACATTCTTTTTAATTCATTTATCGGCTGTTGATTAGTTTGATTGTTTGAAACTTTTATTATGCCAGGTAGACTAATGATGTCTTTAATTTCTATATCTGGTAGCACTCCTAACGACAAGCTTAGATTTTTTATAGTGCTGAAGTATGATTTTACCAAATCTTCGTTTATTTCTACTGAAACAGAATCTTGTCCTTTGTTTGAAATTTCAACGAAAAGGTCAATTTTGCCTCTTTTTATTTTGTTTTTTATCATGTCTCTTGCAATTTTTTCAAATTGGATTAGGTTAGTTGGTGAGTTTATTTTTATTTCTAGAAATTTGGAGTTTAGGCTCCTTAAAGACATAGAAACTTTACCAACTTTTGTCTCCTTATTCACTGAAGAGTATCCTGTCATTCCAATCATACTTTATCCTTCTTATTAGATTTAAGTATAGATATTTAGTGCTTGTTTATTCAATAAAAATTGAAAGAGTTAGGAGATTTTTATCAATCTTGATAGTTTTAGTAGTGTATCCGGTGGTAATTTTTCAATTCTTTCATTTTGTGGTATTCCTAAAGTTCTTAGTATTTCCTCAATTATGGTATCTGGTTTCTTTTGGTTTTTCATGTAGAGTTTTAATGATTTAAAAATGGTTTTTCTTTTTGTTGAAAAGAGGGTTTTTATTATCTCTCGTTCGCTTTCCGAAGTTTTGTTTTCTGATTTTTCAATGTATACAAATACAGAATCAACGGATGGGGTAGGGAAGAAGTGGTTTTTTGGTATATCCATAATTTTTTGTATTTGTTTTGTCTCAAGTTGGTAAATAACCGATAGATATGAGTAATTTTTACTGCCCGGTATTGCTGTAATCCTTTCAAAGAATTCTTTTTGTATCATTACAAAAATTTTGCTTACATAGTGCATTTCGTAGAAAACTCTTTTTAGTATTTCTCCGCCTACACTGTAAGGGAGGTTTGATACGAATATTGTTTCGTTTCCCTCAGTAACATTAAGAATTTTTTGAATTTCGTTAAGGTTGAATTTTAAGAAGTCCTTGTGTAATGGTATTACATTCTTGATGTTGTATTCTTCGAGGGTTTTTGAAAAACATGAGAATATGCCTTTGTCAATTTCAAATGATGCGATTTTGTTGAAATATTTTGATAATTGCACTGTTAAACTCCCTATGCCACTGCCAACTTCAATTACACTCACTTTGCTAGGGTCTGATGTGTTTTCTGTTATGCTTTTGGATATTTTTTGTGCTACTGATTCATCTTTTAGGTAGTTTTGACCTCTTGATTTTGATAAAAATAAATTACTGCTTTTGAGTATGTCTTTTATTCCTTCAGCGGAGTATATATTCATTTAAGAACATCCTGCTAGAAACCGATAATTCATGGAAGTTGAGGTTTTGGGCAAATTCCCCTCCCATTCCTCAAGCCCCGGGCGTAGTTGCTTTTTGACGCTCGGGGTAATTTTTTTATAGGAATTTTTATGAAAAAATAAAAGTACCTATTCTTATCATGTTACTCCCCTCTTTTATCGCTATTTCGTAATCATTTGTCATTCCCATTGACAAGTATGTTAAACTTGTCTTGTAGGTAGATTCTATTTCTTCTTTTAATTTCCGTAGTGTTGAGAAACACTTTGATAATACTTTTACATCACTAGTGTAAGGTGCCATAGCCATTAGTCCACTAATTTTTATGCCATTTTCAGTTAATTTACCAAAAATGTCAAGAGCCATCTCTGGTAAAACACCGTGTTTCGTTACCTCATCGCTTACTTTTATCTCTAAAAACATCTCTCCTTTGTAGTTTCTTTTTATTAATCCTAGTGGAACGCTAATATTCTCAATAGATTGAACAAAATCAAAAGTTTTTGAAACTTTTGCTATTTTATTACTCTGTACGGTGCCTAACATGTGTTTCTTTACGCCCGTTAATAGTTTCATTTCAGACAACAAATTAAATTTCTTTTCTGCTTCTTGAATTCTATTCTCGCCAATGTGCTCTATTTTTTCATTACTTAAGAGATTTATAACATTGTTTATGTCAGTATACTTTGTTACAACTACGATATCAATGTTGTAATTTATTCCATTTTGTGCTTTTATTCTTTCAACATTTTCTACTAGTAATTTGTATTTCTCACTTGGTGTCATACGATATTATATTTTGCAGATTTATATACTTTCTACATTACCTGAGGCTATTAAAAAACCTTGTGCTAATAGCACTTGTGCTTGTAGCACTTGTGTTTCATAGCGTCGTGTGCTAATAGCACCTCCTGCTTTAATCACAGATTACTTTTAGTAGTCCCGCCCACCCACCCCAATTATTTGAAAAGAGGCTTCGCCTCTCTTCACTCTTTAGTACACAATACCTACTTCCTTCGAAAGAAAAAGTGCTTACAGAGTTAACTTCGTTACTTAATTGGGTGTGTGCTTCATAGCACTTTATACTTGAAGCATTTTCTTATTTATGTTTAAGCAATTTCTCTTACAAGGGTTAAGGGAGGTTACATCTCCCTTATAACTTTAGGGTGGGTTGGGTGGGGGTGCTTATAGCACCTTCTTAAATAATTAAAGAAGAAGCAGGCCTAGCCTGATGCAGGCTTAGCCTGACACAGGCTTAGCCTGACACAGGCCTAGCCTGTTTAAAACACAATCACATTACCTTTAATGGGTATTTGAGTCTTTGTCAAATTTTAAGATTGGAACAGCCTTGATTTAAAATCTTTTCTCTTTTTGGAGGAGGTCAATGGATACAAATAAGGAGAAAATTAATGCTTCTAAAGCTGCTCTGGAGTACATTAAAGATGGTATGGTTGTGGGGTTGGGTAGCGGTACAACTGTTCATGAGTTTATAAAACTTCTTGCTGAAAAGGTAAAAGAAGGATTACATGTTATATGTGTACCTACTTCTTACAATTCCAGAATGTCAGCAATACAAAATGGTTTGTTAGTTACTGATACTGATGCTGTTGATACTATAGATATAGCCGTTGATGGTGCTGATAAGGCAAATGGGATTGCTTTACTTAAAGGTGGTGGTGGTGCTTTAACGAGGGAGAAGATAATAGATTACAACGCTAAAGAATTTGTTGTAATAATAGATGAAAGTAAAATATGTAAAGGAGTGCTTGAAGGAAAAGTCAACATGGAAGTGCTGTCATTTGCTGCTCCTCTTGTGATGAAAGAATTAAAAGATTACAACCCTAAACTTAGGGTTGGTACTGGTAAACTAGGGCCTGTAGTTAGCGATAACGGTAATTTCATACTTGAGTGCGACATGAGGATTGAAAATCCTAAAGAAATGGAAAAATACCTAAAGAGTATACCCGGTGTGATTGAAAACGGTATATTCACAAAATTTTCAACTATAATAGTGGGTACTGAAGAAGGATATTATAGGTTAGTTTAAAAAAGCGTAAGTTCATTACCTTTCCCTTTGGCTATATTCAATAGTTCGGGAAGTGTTCTTCCCGTTAGGGATATAAATTCTTCTTCTGATATTGTTTTTATTCCTAATTCCTTAGCTTTTGTGTATTTACTGCCTGGTGATTCCCCAACGATTACATAGTCAGTTTTTGATGAAACTGATTCTGAAACTTTACCGCCTAGTTTTGTTATCAAGTTTATAATGTCTTGTCTTGAAAAGTTTTTTAGTGTTCCTGTAACTACTATTGTTTTGCTTGATATTGGGCTTTCTTCCTTGGTTGGATAGATTATCTTTACACCATTCTCTAGCATTTTCCTAATCAGTTTTACATTATTTTCATCTCTAAAAAATTTGTATATTGAGTTGGCTACAACTTCACCTATTCCTTTTATATCTAAAAATTCTTCTAATTTGGCGTTTATTAGTCTATCAATGGGAATAAATTTGTTTGCTAAAAGTTTAGCGGTTTGTTCTCCTACATATCTTATTCCTAGTGCTGTAATGAATTTGTCGTATTCTATTACTTTTGATTTTTGTATTGATTCGTATATCTTTACAGAATTCTTTTCACCTACGCCTGCTAAAAATAATTTTCTTGAATCCAATGAGAAGACATCTGCGATGTCTTTTATGTAACCTAAATTAAATATCTTCTCGACTATTTCATCACCTAGTCCTACAATATCAAACTTACCTTTTGATATGGCGTATTTTATTCTTTCAAGAACTTGAGCCTTACATGATGCGTTTATACATCTATACGCTACTTCGTCACCGAATTTGTCAACTTTTCCACCACACACTGGGCAATTTTGGGGCACTTCTATGTCAATTTCTGTTCCGTCTCTCTCCTCTACGAGTACTTTTGATATGTATGGTATTACATCTCCCGATCTCTCAACAACAACTTTATCACCTATCTTGAGCCCTAATCTTTCTATTTCATCGTAGTTGTGTAGTGACACTCTTGATATTGTAGCGCCTTTTATCTCCACTGGTTCAAGTTCCGCGACTGGTGTCAGTACTCCCGTTCTCCCGACTTGGACTACTACATTCTTTACCTTCGTTACTTTTTGTTCTGGTTTGAATTTCCAAGCGATAGCCCATCTAACATCTCTACCTACTTCTCCAAGTATTCTATGATACTCTATATTATTTACTTTCACTACTATTCCATCTATGTCGTATGGTATATTGTGTCTTTCTTTCTCAACTTCTGTGTAATATGAATATATCTCATCTGAATTGCTTGAAACAAGATACTTAGGAATTGAGAATTTCCAACTGTTCAAAGTGTCTATTATTTCTGATTGTTTGCCTACTTTGAAGGTGTTTGATCTTAGGTAGTATGCGTAGAATCTTAATTTCCTTTTTGCTGTTATTGATGGGTCTAATTGCCTTAATGATCCTGCTGCTGCATTTCTTGGATTTGCGAAAACAGGTTCGCCTTCATTTTCTCTTTCCTCGTTAAGTTTTATGAAATCTTCTCTATGCATTACTACTTCACCGTAGATTGCTATTTCTTCCTTTATAGGTATTGATAAAGGTATATTTTTTATTGTTTTTACATTGTTTGTGACATCTTCACCTACTTCTCCATCTCCCCTTGTTGATGCGACATCAAGAATTCCATCTCTGTATATTATTTCAACTGCTAATCCATCAAATTTGGGTTCTACTGTGAATTCTACTTTGTCTACTCCTAAGTTTTTTGTGGTCCTTTTTACGAATTCTAAAAACTCATCGTAAGTTTGGACATTTGATAAGCTGTACATTGAGAATAGGTGTTTTATTTCTTTAAATCCTTCAGCAACTTTTCCGCTAACTCTTTGAGTAGGGGAGTCTGGGGTGAGGAGTTCTGGAAATTTTTTTTCTAGTTCTACTAATTCTCTAAAGAGATTATCGTATTCGCTATCCGTTATTTCAGGTGAGTTTAGCACATAGTATTTGTAATCGTGGTATCTTATTAGTTCTTTTAGTTCTTCTACCCTTCTCTTTGCCTCATCAATTGCCATAAGATTATTATAACATATACCGATAGATTTTTGAGAAGTTTTTTGTAGGTTATCTTAAAAATCTGAAAATTACTATAAGCACGCTAACTACGGTAAAACCTATACTTATCATCCATGTCAAGAGAGTGAATTTCTTATTCATGTCCTCAAACCTTTTATCAGAGTAATGCATCAATTCTTCGAATCTTTTGTCGGAGTAGTGTATTAGGTCTTCGAATCTTTTGTCAGTGTATTCTTTTTGTTCTTTAAATGTTTTGTCTGTGTATGCTATAATTTCTTGGAATTTTTTATCGGAGTAGTGTATTAGGTCTTCGAATCTTTTGTCGGTGTATTCCTTTTGCTCTTCAAACCTTCTATTGATTTCTTCAAATCTTTTATCGGAGTATTGTATTAACTCTTCGAACCTTTTGTCGGTGTATTCCTTTTGCTCTTCAAATCGCTTATTCATCATCTCTATAAGTAGTTTTATTTCTTCTCTGACACCAGAAGTTTCTTTTGTAAGGATATTAATGCTTTCCTTTATTTCTTGATTTAATTTAGTAACTTCATTTGATTCGGAAAATGAGGATACCAAAATCTTAACATACCTTTTTAGTGCTTCTTTGTCCTTAACTTCAACGGCTTTCTCCAATTCATCTTCTATTATTTCTTCAAGTAAAGGATTAGGCATATTCTTATAACATAAGAAATTATAATCAAATCTTTGTACTTTATCAAATAAAATCAATTTGGATTCTTAATTCCTAAAAACCTTTGATTCCTGTTACCATCAAGTCAAACATTCTAAAAGTGAAGTCACTGAATATCCTTATTAAAATTGGACCTAAAAATATTAATAATAGCCCTATGGCTATCAATTTAGGTACGAATGTGAGTGTTTGTTCCTGTATTGAAGTAGTTGCTTGAAGTATGCTTATTATTAGTCCTACTACCAAAGAAACTAAGAGAAATGGTAATGATAGGATGGCGGTTTGTATTAAAGTTTCGTTGAGTATTCTTAATATCAAGCCTAGCTCATTCATTTTTCGCATTGTGAATGATAGAATTTAAATTCTTCAATTTAACAAATTCTACAATAGGTAGTGAATTGAGAAGTATAATTCCATTGTATTATAAGTAGAAATTCTTGTTTTCTTTACTACAAGATTTTTGTCTTGTAAAATTGTATGGATGTAGGATTTATAGTTTTTTTGTTGACTTATGTTGTGATTGCTTTGGGACAGCCACCTTTGTTTAGGATTGACCGGACCGGAGCGGCTATTATTGGTGCTTCGTTGATGGTTATCCTAGGTGTTTTGGCAATTCAAGATGCTTACAATGCTATTGATTATAAAACGATATTAATACTTTTTGGAATGATGATTTTGATAGCGAATTTAAGGCTTTCAGGGTTTTTTGGGATTGTTCTTAATTTTTTATCTAAGAATTTGAGGAATCCTTTAATTCTTTTTTATGTTTTGATTTTTGTTTCTGGTTTGCTTTCTGCTTTTTTTGTTAATGATACTGTGTGTTTGATTTTTACTCCTTTCATTCTTGAATTAACGAGAAGAATGGATGTTAATCCTAAGCCTTATCTTTTGGCTTTGGCTATGTCTGCTAACATAGGTAGTGCCGCTACTATAACGGGTAACCCACAGAATATAATAATTGGTGCTGCTTCAGGTATAAGTTACAGCACATTTTTTGCTAAACTTTTCCCTGCATCGTTAATTAGTTTGGTTATTGTTGGATTGGTTATACATTTCTTTTATAGGAATGATATAAAAAATAAGGTTGTTGAGGTTAAGGATATAAAATATAAGTACAATAAGGCACTTGTTATGAAGACTTCTTCTATAGCTTTGTTAACGGTGGTTCTTTTCTTTTTGAATGTTCCCATGCATATTGTTGCTATAGGTGTAGGAGCGTTTTTGTTGATAACACGAAGGGTTAAACCTGAGAAGGTTTATAGTTTGGTTGATTTTGAGCTTTTGATATTGTTTATTGGCCTTTTTATTGTTGTTAAGGGGTTTGAGAGGTCAGTAGTTTTTGGGGAGATGGTGGATTATGTTAGGCAGGTTGTGAATACTCCTTTGTCTTTTGTTATTTCTTCGGCGTTGCTTTCAAATATTGTTAGCAATGTGCCTGCTGTTTTGATTTTTAAGCCTATGATGGGTAGCCTTTTTAGTTCTCAGGATGCCTGGCTTTATCTTGCTATGAGTTCCACATTTGCCGGTAATTTAACAATACTTGGTTCAATTGCTAACATAATAGTTATAGAAAGCGCTTCACCAAAGGTGAAGATTGGTTTCTTAGAATATCTGAAAGTTGGTGTACCTGTAACGATTCTTTCTATCCTTGTGGGATTTTTAATACTAAGTATTTAGTCACTCATAGTCAATCTATTAACTTTTTAACAAAGATTTTTGATTAAAAAGTTTTTAATCATACGGGTGGTTCTTGAGCCGTCCCTACAAAATAAAAAACGAATTCTAATCGTAATTATAGATTGAAACTTTTTTGTGTAGTAAATTGTTGGATTGACTATAAACACCTAATTTTTGAACCTAATAAATTACTCACATAATAAATTACTCACATTTTTCAGTGTCTAGGATACTTTTTTAGTAAAATCACTTAAGAGTGCAGAGAAGCGAAATTTCTCTATAATAAGAATGGGCGGGCGGGTGGGTGCTTCATAGCACATCGTGCTTTATAGCACCTTCTTAATTAAATGCTTTTACACTTTTTATTCAAATTGCTCTGGGGAGTGGAGAGGGGGTGTAGCTCCCTCTCCATAAAATTGGGTGGGGGGGGAAATCGCTTAAAGTATTTGTGCTAATTCTTAAATAAAGAACAAGCAGGTTTTACCTGACGCAGGTTAAACCTGATGCAGGTTTAACCTGTGAATTTTTCAACAATCTCCCTCCTTTTTTAGTTTTTGGATAACGAATGATTTGACTTTTTCGGCTATTTCAATTGTTTCTTTCGCTTCTTCTAATGAAGGAGTGTAAAAATCGTCTGGATATCTAATATCTATTGAGTAAGCTGTTAACTTATCAGCATTTATTTCAAATAGCTTGTTGAATTTAGTGTCAACTTCGGTACATTGATTTATTAATTCTGTTAAATCATGAGTTTTTCTGAAGGGGATCCCGTAAAATGTAAGAAAGGCTTTTAGGTACTTTTCTACACATTGTTGCGAATGGAAGCAAATAGAATTTGTGAATGGTTCTTGTGTTTTGAGTTCGTCTTTGGCTATTTTTAAGTCTCCATCCGCTAAAAATATCCATTTTTTTACTCTTTCTTCATTCATAGAGTTTTTCCCTCTCTAACTGCGTAGTAGGTTATGTATCCCACATTATTTTTTCTCTCCTCAAATTCTTCAATTGAGTTAATTATTATATCGTTAGGTATTTTTAGTTTGGCTAATTCCCTTTTTATGTTGATAATGATATCCCATTTTTGGTTGAAAGATAACTTTTTGTCGACTACTACGAGGAAATCCCAATCGCTATCTTCTTTTGCATCGCCTCTAGCTCTTGAGCCGAAGAGGATGATTTTAATGACCTTTAATCCTTTGCTTTCTATTTCTTCCTTGATTACCTCTACGGCTTTTTCCATCTTTTGGAATTATAAACTAATTTAAAGTCTAAAATTGAATTTTTTTAAAATTAAACTTTTTAAAATAAAATTTTTCAATTGTACTTTACGAAGTTCAAATTTCTCCTTAACTTGGAAAAGAAACTATAAAAACTTTAAAATTTCAATCTTGTTAGGGGGTAAAAGTGGAAAATTCTATCCTTGATCTTATTTATGGTAAGCCTCTAAAAGAGGTAGATAAAGAAATATACGATGCAATACTAAAAGAAATTGAGAGGCAAGAGTATCACCTTGAGCTGATAGCTTCAGAAAATGCAACATCAAGAGCAGTGCTAGAGGCTATGGGCTCAGTATTAACGAATAAGTATGCTGAGGGATACCCTGGCAAGAGATACTACGGTGGATGTGCTTTTGTTGATATTGCTGAAACTCTAGCAATAGAAAGAGCAAAGAAACTCTTCGGTGCTGAACACGCAAATGTGCAACCTCACTCAGGAGCACAGGCTAATATGTCTGTTTACCTTGCTGTTTTGAAACCTGGTGACACTATACTAGGTATGAACCTAGCACATGGTGGACACCTAACACACGGGAGCAAAGTTAATTCATCGGGTAAACTTTACAATGTAGTTTACTACGGAGTAAACAAAGATACGGAATTAATAGATTATGACGAAGTTGAGAAATTAGCCATAGAACATAAGCCCAAAATAATCGTTTGCGGTGCTAGCTCATATTCTCGACAAATTGACTTCAAGAAATTTTCAGAAATTGCTAATAAAGTTGGTGCTTACCTTATGGCAGACATAGCGCACTATGCCGGACTCGTTGCTGCTGGTATTTACGACAGCCCTGTTGGAATAGCTGATTTTGTTACAACAACGACGCACAAAACGCTACGCGGTCCTAGAGGTGGATTAATTTTAACACAAGAAAAGTACGCAAAAGACATAGACAAAGCAGTTTTCCCAGGTATACAAGGCGGACCACTAATGCATGTTATAGCAGCCAAAGCCGTAGCATTTAAGGAAGCAATGACAGAAGAATTCAGAGTATATCAAAAGCAGATTGTCAAAAATGCAAAAACTTTATCAAACGAACTAATGAACAGAGGATACAGAATAGTATCAGGTGGAACTGATTCTCACATGTTTAGCATTGACTTAAGAAACAAAGGTATAACAGGAGGAGAAGTCGAAACAGTTCTTGATAAAGTAGGGATAACAGTTAATAAAAATGCCATACCATTTGACCCAAACCCACCAATGAACCCAAGCGGAATAAGGATAGGTACCCCAACCGTTACAACAAGAGGAATGAAAGAAGAAGAGATGAAATTGATTGCTGAATACATTGACGAAGCAATAAAGAACAAAGATGATGACAAAATATTAAATGGGATTAGAGAAAAAGTAATAGGGTTGTGCAAAAGATTTCCATTATACGCAATTAGATAAATAATTTAAATTAAGAAGGGCGTAAGCCCTTCCGTAAAAAGTTTATCCTTTATACTCAGCTTCCCAAAGACCGTGTAAATTACAAAACGCTCTTGCTACAACTTTTGAGGCGATTGCCTCTTTAGCACTGCTAACTTCAAATGTTGCCTCTGGTAAATCCCCTGGCTTTAAAATTTGCCTATAAACTCTGTTGTCATCAACGATAAGTTCTATCCACATGATGTAGTGATTAGCATCCATCGGGTGCTGGACACTGCCAATCTTTACCTTAAAAGCTGTCCCTGTTTTCTCAATGACTGGAACATGCTTCTCTGCTGCCCCACTTCTCGAAGATTCATCCAACTTAACCATAGGTTCACCATCCACCTGTAAAGAACCTTCACCACCATTCAAAACCTCAACTGTTATCCCTTTACTCTTGGAGAAATAAACATCAAACAAATTCGCCATAATCCCTCCTTTAAGGAAATGATACTAAAAAGATATGAATTTTTCAACTACATCAAAATTCATAATTCAAAAGAAATCTTTTCTAATTAGAAGGAGAGGTGCCAAACATTAGTAGATTTTACACTTACGCTTAAAAAGCCCAAAACATAAACTAAGTATATAAGTAGCACTTTTCTATTTAGCAAGTAATTTGAAGAGTGAAGAGAGGCTCCGCCTCCAAGAGGCTCTGCCTCCAAGAGGCTTTGCCTCTCTTTAGCCAATTAGGGTGGGCGGTGTGCTTAGACCTACTTATAAATACTTAAAGGTGCTTATAGCATCCGTGCTAAATAGTACCTTCTTAGTTAAGTGCTTAAAAACTTCATGTTATCTCTTTGATAAATAAAAGGTTTGATAAATAAAAGGTGTTGGAAAACGAAGTTTTCCAACAATAATTTGGGTGGGTGGGGCTACTACTTAAAGTAAGGTGCTAAACAGCACTTTGTGCTAAATAGCACCTTGTGCTGAATAGCACTTTTTTAATGATTACTTCTTTGTATTAGTGGTTGATGTTTTTTCTTGCTTTACCGCATTAGTTTGTGCAGTTACATTGGTATTTGTAGTTACATTAGTTGTTTTTGCTTGCTCAACTACATTGGTCTGAATAGTTACATTGGTATTTGTAGTTACGATAATGTTGGTTGCTTTTCCTTTGCTAATCATATTTGTTTGAATAGTTATATTGGTATTTGTAGTCACAACAATGTTGGATACTTTTTCTTGCTTAACTGCATTAGTTTGTGTGGTTGTGCTAGCTTTTGGGCTTGCATTAGTTGTGGTTTCACCACCAAAGGCTATTGGGGATAGCGCCAAGGCTATCATCAAAGGTAACGCTAAAAGTAATTTTTTCATAAAGTCTTCCTCCTTATATAAGATATAAGGATAATTCTTTAACAAAATTAAAAAAAATTGCAAATTCAGAACAAGAAGAAGGGGGGAAATTTTCTTCTCCCCCCTTTACTGGATTTTCGCGTAAACTACTCAGTTCATTATTTGGATTCTGATTTAGATTCTGCCTTCTTTGTAGTAGCCTTCTTAGTAGTAGCTTTCTTTGTAGTAGCCTTCTTTGTAACGGTCTTCTTTGCTTTAACTGCATTAGTTTGTGTGGTTACACTAGCATTTGGGCTTGCATTAGTTGCACTCTCTGCACCAAAGGCTATTGGGGATAGCGCCAAGGCTATCATCAAAGGTAACGCTAAAAGTAACTTTTTCATAACATCCTCCTTTACATAGTAAGATATGCAGCTAACCTAAAAGGTTACAAATTTTTATATAACGGTGAATATATCCACTAAAGTGTTCGGGTCAAAGAATTCGTTGTATGTCTTTATTGCGAAGTTATCAGTCATACCGGCGATATACCAGCTAGCAAGCCTATACCTATTGCTGTCAACATTATCACAATCAAAAATTTCCCAATATTCTTGGTACTCAAGAGGATAAAGTTTCTTAGAGGATTTATCTGAAAAAACTTCAAAAAGTTTTCTCACTATCATTTCGCACTTTTTTCTTGTTATGAGAATATTTTTATTCTCATAAATAAGTTCGTTTTCAATTGCTCTTAAAACTATGTTTTTTAATAATACCTCTTCAGGTACTACTAACGAATAAGAATACCTACTTTCTCTTTCGTCTAATTTACTTAGACTGATGTTAACAACGAATGTGTGTATCAAGTCAGATGTTAGTTTTCTAATCTTCCTTTTCCTTTCAATTCCTGAGCTTGTGTTTTCAATATCCTCAACGGATTTTTTTATATCATGAAACACTTCTTCAATTTCATTCTGTGAGAATGTTGGTGATTTTTGAGAAATTTTTTCATAAACAATTGAAAGCAGATTATCGGAAAGATAAGAAGATTTTAATAATCCTCCCTTTATCCCGTCCTCGAAGTCATGGACAGAATAAGCGACATCATCAGCCCACTTGACAATCTGACATTCCACTGACCTCTTTTTATTTTCCCAATTCGGATCAATCCAATTAACAAAATTTAAGAAAAACTCATCATCGTAGAGAAATTTATTTCTGTTTTCGCTTCTCTTGTTTTTGTACTTCAAAAGCCCATCGAGCGTAGCTCTCGTTAAGTTTAGTCCCTTATCACCTATTTTTGTTTCAAGGAACATGAGGACAATAATATTATGAGCGTTAGCCTCAAAACCTCCGTAATCATCCAGAAGTTTATTCAAAACTGTTTCCCCTGTATGTCCAAAAAGAGGATGCCCAATATCATGTGCCAGTGCTATTGCCTCAAGTAAATCTGTATTTATGCTGAGTTTCAGCCCTATTGCCTTTGATATCTGAGCAACTTCTATTGAGTGTGTAAGCCTAGTTCTGTAAAAATCCATGAGCCCAGCACCATAAACTTGAGTTTTAGCCTGCAACCTTCTAAAAGCACTACTATGAATTATCCTATCCCTGTCAATCTCAAAATCACTCCTAACATCCCCCTTCTTAGTCTCTTCTTTTATCATCCTCTCAAAGTCATACTCATTATATCTAACCATAACACACCCCATCATAATTTAATTACAACATCATTATCTTCTCTCTTACGCTGAATGTTTTCATATTTGCCAAAAAACGCTACGATGAGGATTATTAAGCCAACAGGGTAAATAAGAAGCCCAACAATTAGCGGAGAAAGAATTGTAGAGATCAGCACCAAAAGTCCACCAACCCGAAAATTATCATTACCAACAATCTTGCCAATTAGTTCGTTTGCTCTATAAAAGAAGAAAGAAGAGACAATTAAAGAAGCGTAAAAAGGTATAACAAATATCAAAGCTCTAGCCGAAAGGTAGCCTAAAAACTCCTTAAATCCTACTTCTGAAGAAAATTCCTCAAAGTAGTAAAAGAAGTGATTAAAAACATTCTCTAAGAATGTTCTAAAGTACCATACGAAAAGTATGATAATCACGAATGAAACCACATAAAAAACAGCCGACAAAATAGTATTTTTCCATATTCTACTTTCACCTAGTTCATCAGAAACGCCTTTATAGCCGAACAAAATCAAAATTATGGAAACTATAGGGAAAATGAATGTAGTGAACGGAGGTATAGTGATTGATAGGAGTAAAATTAGAAGTCCCCAACCACAAATTTTGAAATGTTTTGATTCAAGCATGATTTAAGTGTAAAGAACAAAATAGGTGAAATGCAAAAGATTCATATTCCTTTGTAACAAAGGATTAGTAATCCAGTTCCTTTAAACACAAAAATTCTAAAGCTTGTTATTTGCCGAGTATTGCCTGATGGTAGCACAGTGATTTGAATTTTGCTCAAAATTTCACAGGCCTAGCCTGTGTTAAGTTAATCTGCTTCTTTCTTTTTAAGAACTAGCACTATTACTTTAAGCAATTCCCCACCCTCCCACCCATTTGTTGTAGAGAGGTGAAACCTCTCTACACTTTTCAGAATATTCAAATAAAAATGTGTTTTAAACACAAGGTGCTATTTAACACAAGGTGCTATGAAGCACAAAGATTTTTTCAACAGAATTGCATGGTGATTTGAATTTTGTTCAATCATGTTGTTATAATAATACAAAATATGCCTAAAAAAGATCAGAAGCAAACAAAGAAGAAAACTGCTAAAGAGGTTATTATTGAAAACCTTAAGGTTTTGGGAGAAGCGTACTTAATAGCTTTTTTTATAAGACTTCTCTTCTTGGAAGCTTTTGCTATACCAACAGGATCCATGATTCCAACTATAATGGAAGGTGATAGAATCATTGTTATAAAACCGACATACGGTATAAATTTTCCGATAGTGAATGTTAAATTACCAGGTTTTTACCATCCTCAAAGGGGGGATATTGTTGTTTTTAAAAATCCAACCTATAGATCACCGGGTTTGGTTAGGGAATTAATAACATTGTTGACATTCTCAGTTATCAATGTTGATAACGAACCTAAGTACTTTGTTAAAAGAATTATGGGAGTACCGGGGGATACTGTAGAACTTAAGGATAATGAACTCTATATAAATGGTAAAAAGGTTGAAAGGACCTTTATTAGAGATGATGGTTATTGGAAGTACTACAAAGAATTTGATTGGGTAGTCAGGTTTAAGAGTACTCATGTTTTGGATGATGGGATAATAAGAGATTTTTCAATCTCAAACCTTGTGGTACTTTATGATCAGAACTACAGATCATTGATGATGTCCTACGGTATACCTGAGAGATCTTTACCGAATTTGGAGTACTTTAAAAATGATTTAGTGAGGATTAGAGCATCTATCTTAAGTAATAAGATACCTGATGGATATTATCTTGCTATGGGTGACAATAGAGATGAAAGTAGCGATAGTAGATACTGGGGATTGGTACCTGAGGATTTGATACTTGGTAAAGGTGTCTTTAAGTTTTGGCCACTAAATAGAGTAGGGCCACTAAAATAACAAAATTATTTTATCATACTGATAAAGTCATCAAATAAATACCTTGAGTCATGTGGTCCCGGTCCTGCCTCGGGATGGTATTGCACTGCCATTATGTTTTTTGGTTCGCAAATGATTCCTTCTACAGATTTGTCATTCAAATTTATATGGCTAATTTCTACATCTTTGGGTAGTGTATTAGGATCTACTGCAAAGCCGTGATTTTGGGATGTTATTTCTATTTTACTTGTCTTTAAATTTTTTACGGGGTGATTCAAGGCGTGGTGACCGAATTTCAATTTATATGTTTTACCTCCCAATGCTATACTTATGAGCTGGTGACCTAAACATATCCCAAATATTGGGAATTTGCCTATTAAATCTTTTATTAACCTCACTGCGTGTAATGTCGCACCAGGGTCACCAGGCCCATTTGATATGAATATACCGTCTGGTTTCATTTTTATTACATCATCAACTGATGATGTATATGGCATTATTGTAACCTTTGCCTTCCTTTCAGCAAAGAGCCTTAAGATACTCCACTTCACTCCATAGTCAAGAGCAACAATGTTATAAATTGGGTCTTCAACATCTATAAGAGTGTAACTCTCTTTGGTTGAAACTTCAACTGAAAGATCCAATCCTACCATATCCGGTAGTTCCTTTACCTCTTCCTTAAGTCTGTCTACTCTGTCAACTTTGTGTGAAATTATTCCCATCATGGCACCATTGTCCCTTATGTGTCTCGTTAGTTTTCTTGTGTCTACTCTGTCTATAGCAACTATTTTATTTTCTATAAAGTACTCTCTGATTGATTTTTCAGCATCGGAATTGCTTGGGTAGTTTGATACTTCCCGCATCACGAAGCCACTGACCTTTGGTGAATTTGATTCTACATCAAAACTATTTACACCATAATTACCAATATGAGGATAAGTCATCACGACAATCTGTCTATGATAAGAGGGATCGGTAAGTATCTCTTGATAACCTGTCATACCAGTATTGAATACCACTTCTCCCCATGTTTCACCTTTGTGCCCAACAAACCTACCAAAGAAATAAGTACCATCTTTAAGCACTAAAATGGCGTTTCTTTTATAATCTTCCATATACCTAAATTCTAAATATCCTTTTCATTTCTATTCTACTTCCAAGAGAGTGCAAAAGGCTATTACTTCCTTCATGTAATAAAAGATCAAAGATATATACATTCTTTGAGCTCTTTTGTAATAAGACTGTTCAAAAATTCTAAGGGATGCGGAGCATCCCTTACTTAATTGGGTGGGTTGGGTGGGGCTACTTAAGGTAATGATGCTAATTCTTAAATAAAGAAGCAGGTTTAACCTGAAACAAGATTGGCCTGTGAATTTTTAAACAAAATCGCTCAGGAGATTCTTCACTTCGTTCAGAATGACAAGAAGGTGTATTCGTTTGGGAATAATCAAAATCAAATTTTGGAACAGCCTCTTTTGTAATTTACAAGTAGTTTATAGGATTATTATAATTTTCCTTCTTATCGTGGAGGTTTTGGGATGAGAATTTTAAAGTTTTCTTTTGTTTTTGTTTTTATTTCTTTGGCTGTTGCTTTAGTTATTTTGTCAAATCAAGGTAAGGGTGAAGTAGGGGCTTTTGACGATGATTATCTTGTTATATCGGCTGTAGGTGATACTATGCTTGGTTCTGCTTATCCTACTGTCGCTGTGCCGAAAGAAAGTGAAAGGTTATATAATTTACCGATTGTTAGGTTTCTTTCCAATGCAGACATAGTTTTTGGTAATCTTGAAGGTCCCATAAGTGATAGTGGTGTATGTAGGAAGAGAACTTCTTCAGGTAAGGCTTATGCGTTTAGGATGCCTACATACCTTGCAGATGATTTACAAAAAGCAGGTTTTAATGCTATGTCTATAGCTAATAATCATTCAAGGGATTTCGGAGAGGTGGGAATACAGTCAACGATAAGAGAAATTACCAAAAGAGGTATTCAGCCGGTTGGTGGTAAGTATGTAGCAGAGTTTAATATAAAGGGCAAGAAGGTTTGTATACTGGGTTTTTATCCTTATCCATCTGAGTATGCGTATTCACTTCTTGATGTAGAGGGAGCTAAAAGGATAGTTAAGTCTTACAAAGAAAAGTATGATATTGTGATTGTTTCTTTTCATGGGGGTGCTGAAGGTCCAAAGGCTCAGAGACTTGTGTATAGAGAAGAGAAATTTTTCGGTGAGAATAGGGGTAATGTTATAAAGTTTGCTCATTCTGTTGTTGATGCTGGGGCTGATCTTGTTTTAGGACATGGTCCCCATGTCCTTAGAGGAGTTGAAGTTTACAAGGGTAAATTCATAGCCTATAGCCTTGGTAATTTCTACACATACGAGTTTTTCAGTACTAGTTACCCGAACAATATATCAGCTATAATGAAAATTTGGGTTTCTCTAAAGGATGGAAACTTTGTTAAAGTGTCAGTTTTACCTTTGAAACAAAACGAAAGGGGAGTGCCACAAGTTGATGAAAGTAAAACATCTATTAAACTTCTAGAAAAACTAAGTATTGAAGACCTTTCGTATAAGCCAAATTTCACCGTTGAGGATATTTTAGCTCTGAAAAATTGAAAAACTATTGGGGAGACTATGCCTCTCCTGAATTACAGCCACCTAGTGAATGATTGTGTGCTTATAGCACTTTTTTATTTCGCTATTAGAAAGTAGAGAGAGGCGAAGCCTCTCTATATCTAGCAATGTTATTAATAACAATTTCCAAAATTAAGTGTTCAAAACACTTCTTATTAAACATTTAGAGAGTGTAGAAAGGTGAAATCTCTAAGCAATCATGGGTTAGTGGGTGCTAAACAGCACTTTCTTAATTGAGTATTTAAATCACTTAGTGCTTAAGGAACATTTTTAACGAAAAAATAGGGTAGTTGCGATGCGATGCATCTTCGATGCGATGCATCACAACAGAAAAATAAGGGTGGGTGGGCGGGGTGCCTAATGGCACTTTCTTATAAATGCTTGTAAAGCATATAGAGGCAAAACATCTTACTCTAGGGAGTGGAGAGGATTGTAAACTCTCTCAATAAAATTGGGTGGGGTGGGTGGGGTTACTTAAATCAATCTGCTAAAAGCAGATAATGCTTGAAACACTTGTGTTCAAGACGCTTTCTTATAAAGAAAGTGAAAAACAACCTTATTTGATAAAAATCTCTTTTTCATCAAGAAAAGAATTTTACTTTCACAACCTAGAATTATCTTAATTTCTTTTCAGTAGAGAAAGAGAATTTGAAATTCTTTTAGGTTTTTCATCACCATAGACCTTAATGAAAAGGTATCTTATAGAAGTTAGGGGACTCGTAGAGGGTGTCGGTTTTAGGCCATTTGTTTATAGAACTGCCGTAAAGTATGGACTCAAGGGGTATGTGAGAAACGATTCAACAGGCGTTTTCATTGAAGTTGAAGGAAAAGAAAAGGAATTAAATTCCTTTATTCAATCCTTAAAGGATGATAAACCAAGAGCTAGTGAAATACATTTTATCAATGTAAAAGAATTAGAGCCTTTGGGATATGATAATTTCAAAATAGAAAAGAGTAGTGAGAGTGATGAGAAATTGCCAGTAATTCCACCTGATTTAGGTATCTGTGAGGAGTGTAAAAGTGAATTACTAAGTCTAAATGATAAAAGGTACTATTACCCTTTTATAAACTGCACTGACTGCGGACCTAGGTTTTCTATAGTCAAAGATGTTCCATATGACAGAATTAATACTAGCATGAGTGTTTTCAAAATGTGTGAATACTGCAAGAATGAGTATGAAGACATAATGAATAGACGTTTTCATGCTCAGCCTGTTGCTTGCTTTGATTGTGGACCTATCATTGAACTTTACAATTCTAACAAAGAAAGAGTTATTAAACTCCCTGAAAATTTTAGTGAGGAGAGTTTGAGAGACTACACGAAGAAGGTTATATCTACAGTTCAGAATTTAATACTTGAAGGTAGGATAGTAGCGATTAAGGGGGTAGGGGGATTTCAAATTGTTTGTAGAGCTGATGTTGATGATGTTGTTTTAGAGTTAAGGAAAAGGAAAAGAAGAGAAGAAAAGCCTTTTGCTTTAATGTTTAGAGATATTAACGAAGTTAGAAAGTACTGCCATTTAGGTGAGAGGGAAGAAAGACTCCTTACATCTTATATTTCGCCCATAGTGCTTTTGAAAAAGAAAGATAGTGTAAAGATATCTGATTATGTATCTCCGAGAAATCCTTTTTTGGGTTGTATGGTTCCGTATAGCCCTTTGCATGTTCTTATTATGGATGGCTTGGATATACCCATAGTGTGTACGAGTGCTAATATTTCTGATGAGCCAATATGTATTGGTAATGAGGAAGCTTTCAATAGGCTTGATGGTATTGTTGACTTTTATTTGCTTCACAATCGTGATATTGTTAGACATGTAGATGATAGTGTTCTAAAAATTACACCTAAAGGTAATGAGATATTAATAAGAAGAGCGAGGGGATTTGTTCCGAGTCCTATAGTTTTTGATGAAGAATTACCAGATGTTTTGGCTTTGGGAGGACATTTAAAAAATACTATAGCAGTGTCAACTAAAAATTATGTGATTCTGAGTCAGCACATAGGGGATTTAGAAACCTTTGAATCTATCAATGCTTTCAATAGGAGTATTGACGATTTTTTGAGGTTTTATAACATAAAGCCAAACTACATAGTTTGTGATTTACACCCTGATTATATTTCAACTAAGATAGGCGAGGAATTGGCGGAGAAGTTAGATGTTAAACTCATAAAAGTTCAACATCATTTATCGCATACACTTTCGTGTATGGCTGAGAATAGTATTATCAATGAAGATGTAATAGGTGTTGCTTGGGATGGTACGGGGTATGGGTTTGACGGAAAAATCTGGGGAAGCGAGTTTTTCGTTATAAAAGGTAACGAAATCAAAAGAACTCATCATCTATTGCCTATCAAACTTTTAGGCGGAGAGAAAGCGATAAAAGAAGTGTATAGAATTGGTTTATCACTACTTCTAGATTCATCGTTTAGTGATAGTGAAGTTAAGGAGTTTTTTAACGAATTTGTAAACACAGGTGTTATAAACACCCTTATTTCAATGTATAAAGGTGGGGTTTATGTTGAATCGCAGGGGGTAGGTAGGCTTTTTGATGGTGTTTCTTCTATAGTTGGGATATCTCATAAATCAACATTTGAAGGGCAGTCAGCTATGGAGTTAGAGTTTGAGTCGTTACTTTACGATGAAGAGGTGAATGAAGTTTATGGTTTTAAAATTGTTGATGGTGTTATAGATTGGAGAGAGATGATAAAGGGTATAGTTGAAGATTTGAGGAAAGGGGTACCTAGGGGGTATATAGGCAAGAAGTTTCATAATACTTTGGTTAGGATTGTAGAGGTAGTTGTTAAGGAATTGAGTAATTTTAGTGGGATTAGGAATGTTGTTTTGAGTGGTGGGGTATTTCAGAATTCTATAATTTTAGACAAAACCTTAGAGGTTTTGGAAAGTGAAGGGTTTAATGTTTTTGTTCATAAAAAAGTACCACCGAACGATGGAGGTATATCTTTAGGGCAGATTGCGTATGTTTTGAGGTTTGTTGAAAAATGATTTAGTTTACTACTATTTTTGCCATTCAGGAGAATACAAAAAGGCTTTGCCTCTTTATTTAGTTTACTTCAAAGAAGTTGATAGTGTTACCAAACTTATCATGAGCAGTATTGTAGTTTAGAGGATCAGAGGTTATTTCGTCATCAACTATGAAATAGTAGTAATATATTCCTTTGGGTAGATAGATAGTTATCTTCCATATACCACCTTTATTTCTTTCCATTTCGTATTGATAAGGATTCCAATTGTTAAAGCTGCCAACTAGTATTACTTTTGATGCCTTGAGATCTTTGTAAACGAATTCATAATAGTTATTACTGACTTTTTTAGGATTATTTACAAGAACCTCAAAATCATTATCTAGTTTTAATACTGAATAAAAACCTCCTTTACCATCGGGTTTGGTAAGTTGATTTAACGGATCACAAACGAAGACATCATCTATTACTAATTTATATCTGTAATCCCCTTTAGATAGACTTTTAGTCCACACATAATACCAAATTTTCAATTTCTCTTCATACAACATCTTTTCCCTTTTCCAAGATGTAAAATCTCCAACAATTTCAACCTTTTTTGCATTATTGGTGACCAAAAACATTATATAATCTTCTGTAATTAATGGTGAGATAAAATAGTTAGTATACTCATCTAAATGAATATTTAGTTTTTTTGATTCAGTGCCTTCTCGGGGATTAACATCTTTTTTATTACTTCCTTTACTGATTTCGGAGGGGCTACAAGTGTTGTGAATGAGAATTACAAAAAACATAAGGAACAATACGATTTTACCACTATGCATATCTTGATTTAATTATGACCAAAGGAAAAACAATAATCAAATTGTAACAATTCTTCTGAAAAAATCTTGTGTCTTGGACACCTTGTGCTAATAGCACCTTGTGCTAAATAGCACTTGTAAAGCACAAATTACCTTTAGTAGTCCCGCCCACCCACCCTAGTTGGTTGAAGAGAGGCTCCGCCTCCAAGAGGCTTTGCCTCTCTTCATTCTTCAGGGAACAGTTCCCTTCCTGAAAGAAAAAGTGCTTACGGGGTTGGAGGAGTCTACACCTCCTTATAACTTTAGGATGTATTAAATAGCACTTAGGTGAATAGACAATTCTCAATGGAAAACATACGGGGTGTTGGGATGTTTCACATCCCAACATTAAAAATGGGTGGGAGGGGGGAATTGCTTAAGGTAATGTGAATTAAAACCCTCTTAAATTAATAATCACTTACAGGG
>Ga0078972_1004675_pt1 | contig 36745 bp, 28 predicted proteins | sample YelNatPaOPGAMG01_FD_67568 | JGI IMG/M metagenome (GOLD analysis project Ga0078972, IMG submission 67568) | Hot spring thermophilic microbial communities from Obsidian Pool, Yellowstone National Park, USA - OP-RAMG-01 (SPADES assembly) (version 2) | ecosystem: Environmental > Aquatic > Thermal...
GAAGGTCGGCAACAGGTAGTGGAAGAAGCCTCCGGTGAGATTGACCCCGTCTTGCACCTGGACCTCTTCGAGCAGCGCCATGCCGATCCCCTGGACCACTCCGCCGCTGATCTGCCCTTCTACGGAGCGGGGGTTGATGGCTCGACCCACGTCATGCGCGGCGACGTAACGCAGCACAGAGATCTTCCCCGTGTCGAGATCGACCTCGACGTCGCACAGGTGCGTGCCGAACGTGAAATCAGGGAACACGCGGTCGGTGGAGAGCTCGGTTTCGATGGCACGCGTGCCACTCGGGCCGAAGAAGGTGCCGAACGCCTCGGTCGATATCTTGTGCCGCCGGCACGACGCGACCGCGTCGGCGAGCATCAGCGAAGTGGTAGGGCCAACGACAGCTCCGTTCTCCATACGGAGCGAATCGACCGGATCGCCGAGATCTACGGAGACCGCAGCGAGCAGCTTCTCCTTGAGCATCGAGCTTGCGAGGTAGACGGCATTTCCCGACATGAGCAATTGACGGGTGGCCGTGGTGGTCCCGGCGAGAGGGGTGAGGGAGGAGTCTCCGAAGTGCACCGTGACGTCGTCGATCGACGTGCCAAGCACTTCGGCTGCGATCTGTGCAAGTGCAGACGCTTGACCACCGCCGATGTCGGGCACGCCGCAGCGAACGGTCACGGTCCCGTCCACTTCGAGCCCGATCCACGCGGAAGCCGAGTCGTTCAACCAGACCAAGCGCCCGTAGGACTGCATGTTGGAAGCGATGCCGCGCCCAACTGCCTTGCGAGGCCCCGAGGGCGACGCCTTCGAGCCGGCTCGCTCGAGCACCGCGTCGAACCCACTCCCCCTGGCTTTTCGCTCCCTTTTCCGGACGCCTACCCCGTGACAGATATCGAGCCGGGCAAACGGGGAGGCAGCTTCACCTTCGTCAGCTTCGGCGAGGGACCCAAAAGCTTCAATCCTATCACGACGAACGAAAGCTCGAGCTCCGACATCACCGGTCGCATGTTCGAGAGCCTCATCGGATACGATAACGCAAAGCAAGCGTACGTGCCTGGCTTGCTGAAGGAATGGTACATGGAGGCGGACAAGCGCAACTGGATCCTCAAGCTGCGCTCGGGCTTGAAGTGGTCCGATGGCACGCCCCTCACCGCCGACGACATCATATTCACCGCACAGGTCATCTACGATCCCAACATCTCCACGCCGCTGCGCGATATCCTCCAGGTCGACGGCAAACCGTTCGAATTCGAGAAAATCGACGACACAACCGTGCGCGTGAAACTCGCCAAGCCGACCGGTTCCTTCCTCGCGCTCATGGGATGGGGACCCATCTCGAAAGCCGCCTACGAGCAGGCATACAAAGCGGGGCAGTTCGACACCTCGATGGGTATCAATGTTGCGCCCGAGAAAATTGTCTGCAGCGGTCCCTTCAAGCTCAAGCAATACGTGCCCGGTGAGCGCGTCATTCTCGAACGCAACCCCTACTACTACAAGTACGACCGCAACGGCACTCAGCTGCCGTACCTCGAGACCCTCATCTTTACCTACGCGCCCGACATGGACCAGATGCTTGCCCGCTTCACGGGCGGCACCGCCGACGGCATCGTGCGCCCGCGTCCCGACAGCATTCCCGACCTCGCCGATGGCCAAGCCAAGGGCAACTACACGCTCTACGATTGCGGTCCCGGCGATGGCGCCAATCTCTTCTGGTTCAATCTCAAGAAGGGCACCAACCCCAGCAGTGGCAGGCCGTTCGTCGACCCCGCCAAGCAAGCATGGTTCGAGGATGTGCGTTTCCGCCGTGCCATGCTCCACGCGCTCGACAAAGAGAGCATCATACGCACCGAACTGCGCGGGCTCGCTGTGAGCGTGTGGGGACTCGAGTCGCCCGCCAACGCATTCTGGATGCATCCGAATCTGCCGAAGTATGAGTACGACCCCGCGCGCGCGAAAGCGCTCCTCGATGAAATGGGGCTCATCGACCGCAACGGCGACGGCATCCGCGAGGATGCCCAAGGCAACAAGGTGAGCTTCACATTCATCACCAACAAAGGCAACAAGGTGCGCGAGCGCGTCGCCAGCCTTATGCAGCAGGACTGGGCGCAGGTAGGGGTCGATGCGCGGCCTCAATTCCTCGATTTCAACGCACTCGTCACGCAGCTCGACAGCACATTCGAGTACGAAGCGTGCCTCCTGGGGCTTGGCGGCGGTGGCGTGCACCCGGCGAATTCCATGAACGTGTACCGCTCGAGCGGCCGCACGCACCTCTTCAACCCGCGCCAGGAGAAACCCGCGACGCCGTGGGAAGCTGAGCTCGACCAGCTCGCCGACAAATTCAACGCAACGCTCGACGTCAACGAACAGCGCGCCATCTATTTCCGCATGCAGGAAATCATGGCTGAGCAGCTCCCGATCCTTCCGCTGTGGACATCAAAGGTTTTCGTCGCCGTGCGCAACAAATTCGGCAACATCAAACCGAGCGCACTCAGCCACGAGCTCCTCTGGAACGCCGAGGAGATTTTCGTGAAAGAGTGATCGAAGCGCTTGCTCTGGGCAATTTTCTTTATGGGCATGCTCACAAGCTTTGCTCAATTCGCGTGCTCTACTCACGTACTACCAGCGGGATTACGAGATAAGAGATGAGGATGGGAGACTTGTGACAGTTCCCTACTTCTGCTGGCCTGATCTCAAAATAGCCGTCTACTGCGATGGCTACGCCTACCATGGGGACTACGACACCCTCGCGCTTGACGCGCAAAAACGTACCGCGATCCAGGTATTGGGCTGGATGGGACTGGAATTCTGGGGAAAAGCGATCCGCCAAAATGCTGACAAATGCGCTCAGCAAGTTCAGCAACTGCCCGAAAGTCAACGGAACATCAAATCCAACAGCCGTAGAAAGACAAAGCCCCGCGACGTGTGAGCTCGCCCCGTTCCTCGAAGCCGGGGCTGCGCGAAAGCAGGAAGCGCGCGGCGAGAAGAGCTCTCGCAAGAGAGAAGAGAAGGGCGTCGCATCAGCCACGACGCAACGAAGCAAAGGTAGCCCACCGCGGCAGCAGCGGGAATGAGAGGCGAGCGCGGTCCGGACGCGATGTTCTCGCTTGCGCATGCACTGTGAGCTTGGCTGGTATATGTGACGATGTGGTGGGAGTACAGGCGAATGGCGTTGCGCCAGGCGAAAGCAGTGACTGTCCTCCCCCGCGACAATTTTTCGCCACACTTGCAGCAAAGGATATGACGGAGACGCTATGATCGCGAAGCTCATCGTTCGTCGGCTTCTCGAAGCCATTCCTCTGCTGTTAGCAATTTCACTTGTCACATTTTTTCTTCTTTTTCACTCGCCGGGAGATTTTCTCTCGGCTTTGCGCATGGACCCCAAAATCCCCGCCGAGTTTCTCGAGCGTGAAGTCCAACGGCTTGGCCTCGACCGCCCCTGGTACGAAGTGTGGGCGCGCTGGGTGTGGGGCGTCGTGCGCCACGGAAACCTTGGCAATAGCTTCGCCTACAAGATCCCCGTCACAGATCTCATTGGCCAGCGTCTCTTCAACACTTTTCTCCTAGCGCTCAGCTCGACACTCTTCGCATGGTTGCTCGGCGTTCCGCTCGGCATCCTCGCTGCGGTGAAACAGAATCGCCTCGCCGACAGGCTCGCTTCGGCAGTCGCATTTCTCGGGCTCAGCATTCCATCGGTCCTCCTCGCACTCTTCGCGATCTACATCGCCGCACGAACCGAATGGTTCCCCACTGGCGGCATGACCTCGGACAACTACTCGGAACTGACGTCGACGTGGGAACGGATGAAGGATATCGCGCGGCATCTTGTGTTGCCGACGATCGTGCTGGGCGCGGGCGGTCTCGCTGTTTACACGCGCCAAATGCGTTCAAATCTGCTCGAAGCGCTGAGAGCCGATTACATGCGCACAGCACTGGCAAAAGGACTGAGCTACCGCCAAGCCGTCATGCGCCACGCACTGCGCAACGCGCTCAATCCCATGATCACGCTCTTCGGCTTCGCCTTCAGCGATCTTCTGAGCGGCGCGTTCCTTGTGGAAAACGTCATGGCGTGGCCAGGGCTCGGGCGCACAACCATCGAAGCGTATAACTCGAAGGATATGTTCGTCGTGGCTGCAGCCGTGATGATGGCGAGCGTGATGCTCATTCTGGGCAACCTCATCGCGGATGTTCTTCTCGCTCTCAACGATCCGAGGATTCGCTATGACTGAGACCGGAAAGACAGTCGTGACTGCAGAGCCCAACGCCGCGGAACTCCAAGAGCTCGAGGCGCCGAGTTATTCGCCGGGGCAACTCGTGTGGCGGCGCTTGGTTCGCAATCGCACAGCAATGGTAGCATTGGCAGTGCTTGCGGTGCTCTACACGATAACGATTTTCGGCAGCTTCATCGAGCCCTACGATCCCGCCGAACGCAACTATGCCATGACTAACCACCCGCCGATGATGCCGCGTTTCGTGGATGAGCACGGGCGCTTCCACTTGCGGCCGTTCGTGTACGGCATGGTGCTCGTCGATCCCGTCCGCCAGCAGTGGAAATACGATCTGACGAAGAAGTACCCGATTCGGTTCTTTGTCGATTCGAAGCCCTACAAGCTGTGGTGGATCATCCCAATGAAGAAGCGGCTTTTTGGTGTGGATCCTCCGGGGCGCATCCATCTCTTCGGCACCGATAGCGTGGGAAAAGACGTGTTTAGCCGGTGCATCGAGGGAGGAAAAATATCGCTCTCGATCGGGCTCGTGGGAATTTCGATTTCGCTCCTCATTGGGATGTTTATGGGCGCGCTCGCAGGGTATTTCGGCGGGTGGTGGGACCTCATCATCATGCGAAGCGTGGAGTTTCTCCTCTCCATCCCGACGCTCTACCTCATCATTGCGCTCCGTGCGTATTTCCAGACGAAGGGTGTGCTTGGCTTCGGCGGTGCGCAGCTCACATCGACCCAGATGTATCTCATGATCGTCATCATTTTGTCATGCATCGGTTGGGCGGCGCAAGCGCGCGTCGTGCGCGGGATGGTGCTGTCGATCAAGGAGTACGACTTCGTGACGGCGGCGCGCGCGATGGGTGCCTCGACCCTGCGCATCATCACGGTCCACATTCTCCCAAACACGTTTAGCTACGTCATCGTGGCAGCAACAATTGCCGTGCCCGGATACATCCTGGGCGAAGTTGCTCTCAGCTATCTCGGCGTGGGAATTCAGGAACCCCAGGTGAGTTGGGGCATCATGCTCGAGCAAGCTCAGAGCCTCACCACCATCAAGAACTTCCCGTGGCTGCTATTCGCGCCGGCGTCTTTCATTATTGTCACTGTGTGCGCGTTCAACTTCCTCGGCGATGGGTTGCGCGACGCGCTTGATCCGAAGCATCGCTCGTGAGCGCGAGGCGCGACAGGTTGGCGCGCGCGCAAGGGAACCGGCGTGGAGGAAAGCAAGCGCTCACCCGTGCCGCCGCCTGCCCGAAAACGTGCGCAGAGCATGGCATCTACGCGGTCGTGCCTGCCGCGCCGGCGCCCCGCAGGAACGCGCAGCGTCATCGGACAAGCGAGGTAAAGAGCTCGCGAATGAGCGGCATGAGCGACGTATCCACCCCGCGCACACACAGCACGGCAGCGGTCACGAGAGCAGCAAATCTCCACGGATATCGCTGCGCCCAACGCATGAATCCCCACCGATGCTCGTTCTGCTCGTGGTAGTCGAGGTGGCGGGCGAAGAGCTGCTCCACGCGCGCATCGAGCCTTTTCATCTGGTCATCGAGAGAAAGAAGATGCGCTGCGATGTGACGAAGCTCGTTTGTGACTTCACCGCGCCAGCGCTCTTCGCGTTGCCGCACCATGATTCTCCTCCGTTTCATAGTGTGTGTGGCGTACCGTGGATGTGAGGCGGGATGCCTTATTCGCGGTCGACTGCGAGACGGAAGCCCAGCCCGCCGATGCGCGGTCAGTGATGCTCATCGTCCGGAGGCGCCGCATCGTCGTGTGTGCCAGGCGAAATTGTAGCGCCGGTGGCAGCGTCGAGAACGCGCGCTTTGCCATCGGCACCACCCTGCGCGTCGAAGCTCTGAAGACTGCCTCGGAGAATTTCGAGCACGCTAAGCTCGACGATTGCGTGAACGGCGTCGTGCGATGCATGCGGCATAAGAACTGAAAAAAACGAGAAGAGGGCGCGAACGAGCTCGGGCACGACGGCGCGGACGTTAGGGCACGCCTCAGCAGCTCCCACCGCCTGGGCTACTGCTGTGGCACACTCGACGATCTGCAAACCACCAGCGTTTGCATATGAATGAAGGACCTTGTTCATCTTTCTATTTTCCTTTCTTTTTCTTGTGACTCTTCCTTGACGTTGGGGAGCTGCAAGGGAGGCGGTGCGCGCACGATTACCGCCGCAGCGCACACCCGCCTCGCTCGCGTGACAGCGCGTCAGCCCTCAATGACGCCGCCAATGCGGTACACGGCGGCAGGGGCGACGAGCTTGTGGTCGTAGTATCGCTGGACTCGAATCATGTCTGCCTTGCGCCGATCCTCGCGCCAGCGTTCCACGAGCCAACCTTGAAGCGAGCCGCCCACGGCAGCCCACACGAAGGTGATAGCAGCCGTGACCTGTTTGAGAGCTGGACGCGGTGCCACATGGAGAAGCCACGCGGAGTTGCCCCACACCGGCACGCACAGGGGATTTCGCCCGCGCTGGGCAACGTTCTTGAACGAGCGCGGCACAAGGACGCGGTCGACGTCGATCACTTGTGCGAGCAACTCCGCGCTGACGACTCCGGCGGTGGTATATTTGATCCGCTCGACGACCTTCGGGTGATTGCGTAGCGCGTCGAACACTGCGAAGGGCAAAATCGCTGTGTTGGGGCGGCGCTGAGCAGAGGCGAAGACGGCGCGGCGCGCTTCGGCGATATGCGCCAACGGATCGCTGTCGGGCAGCGTCCACCATTGCGCCGGATCGATGGTCATGGAATTGATCCCTGCCGAGGTGCTGAGAAGTTCGGCGATGGCAATTTCGCGATTGAGAGCGATCTTGTCCGTGAGCAGCTCGGTGCGATCAATATCCGGCTGAAGTGGCGGATCGGCATTGTCGCGTTCTTCGTCGGGAATCGCTGCCTCGAGCGCGTGGTCTTCGCAGAAATAGTTGTCCGTGCTGAGGCTGAAATCGACCTCGTTGGCTTCGGCACCTGGGGAGCGGGCGTCGGGCGTGGCGCGCAAAAATTCGCGCTCAGGGTCGTACACAAAGTACTTGTCGCTCTGCTTGCGCACAGCCACAGGCGGCGCGATTTCATCGGCAATGTAATCTGTATTGCGGTACGCAAGGCTCACGTGCGTGAGCGCTGTGTCGATATGAACCTGCGAAACTTCAGGCATACTTTTCCTCCTAGGATTGATCGTGAAACGTGAGAAGCGCCAGCGTGCGGCTGCTACATCGTGCCCTGATGGATAGAGAGGAACACTTCGATGATATCGCCATCGCTACCCGCGGGCGTTTCAGCAAAACCGAGCACATTAATCTTTGTGCCCGCGCTACCAGATGCGGCTTTCACTTTGCCGCTGCTTCCGGCGGCAATAACAGGCGCGCCAAGCGCGATGGGTCCGGCCGCTGCAACCTCCGCGATGCCGATTTTGCGCACAGTGACGGCGCGGCCGCTGTTCGGTTGCGAGTGAACAGTGACGCCGAGCAAGCCGGAGGCGTTTTCTGCGGCTGGCAGCGAGCATTGCCCTGCGGTGGGACCAGCCACAACGACCCTGTTCGCTGCGACGCCGTTGGCGGTCGCGATAGTATACGCTTTATCGAGGACATGAACAGGCATGATGTCGATTTCCTTTCTTCGATGGGTTAGTGTGTTTGCTTGATTCCTGTGCGATGGGCTGCGTCAAACTGCCCGCGCACGCCAGCTACGGCCGAGAGCGCGTCGGAGTACGAGAGCGCCGGATCGTCCTTCTGCATCGCGAGAGCTTGTTGATGGAGCTGATAGCTGAGCGGATCGGTGCGTGGCGACGCTTCCCCGCCGGGGTGCGGGCTGGCGTGCACATCGCCCCTCTCGCTGCTGAGCTGAGGAACGAGCGGCGGACGAGCCTCGAAGAGTTGCCGCAGCCACTCAAGCGGTGAAAGCTCTGACTGCCCGAAACGCACGACGGAGTCGGCTTCTGCCATGCTCAGGCAAAAGGCTTCGACAAGCTCAGCCTCGGCGGGGGCGACCTGAACGCCGCGCGCACGAAGGTCGGCGACAAATCGACTTGCCTCGTGCTTGCGCACCGCTGCTCGTGCCTCGCGAAGTTGAGCCCGCAACTGCGCCACTTCGATTTCGAGGGCGTGCACTCGTTCGTCATCGTCGAATGCGATAACATCTTCGTCGGCGGCAAAGACGATGTCGCGCAAGCCAGGGACAGCTGGTGACGCCGCACCCAGCAACGACACAGCGCGCAGATAGGGGCGGCCTGTGGGCTTGAAGCTGCGAAGGAGCTCCACGCTGCGCTTTTTGTAGGCTCCGCGCCTGATGAGTTCGCGGAGAGAGTCGGGAACACCGGTGATGCGCGCAACGAGCCGATCGCCGATGCGGCGGAGTCCGGCAACCCACCCGAATGCGGGACCTGAACGCGCATGGTCGAGCGTTAGTGGTGCCTCGAGCAAAGCAGGCGAGTAGTCGCGGGCAAGGTTTTCGAGGTCGGTTTCTTTCCATGTGCCCTTGGCGCCAAAATCGCCGGCACGAAACACTTCCATCTCGAGCTCGCCGGTGAGGGGGCCCTCAGCTGGAGAGGTCGTCCCGTTTTCGGCGCGCTGTTGCACTGAATTGTTCATGAAATTTTCTCCTTTGAATCAGTGTGGTTCGTACAAGAACATTTGTTCTACTTTGGGGCTCTCTTACTCTCGCGTGTGCATCACCTCCTTTCACAGAATCGACTCGCCAAAAGGCTTCGGAAGAGAGTCAGTGACCAAGCGTGTCGTCATGGCTTTCGAGCGAATCCACGATGGGTTCTTTGCGCACGGTGGCATCGGCTTCGGCTGACTGGTTCGGACCCGAGCGCACGGGCGGCTTGTTGCCCCAAGCAACGGGAGGAAGTCCAAGTGCGGCACGCACCTCGTTGACGGTGAGGATACCGTACTGCAAATGATATTGGTAGAGGTTCGCGTCGTCGTACTTGAGCTTGCGGGCATCCGGAGCGGGAACAGGCCGCCGATAGCGTGCATAGAAGTAATCAGGGTCGAGGGCAACGCCAAGCTGGATAAGGCCGCGATCCACCTCGAGCTCCGATTTGTAGTCGACGGCATCCTCAACCTCGAACACGAGCTGCGGTGCGGGAACACCGACGCCGAAGTTGAAATCGACGATCCAGCGCACGAGCTGAGTGGACAGTGCGCAGCCGAAGGCGCGCGCGTCGGCCGTGAGATATTCGTGTTTTACGGCTTCGTGAACGCGGCCCAGGGCAAGGCTTCCGCTGCGCCGTCCCTCGCTTGTTGTGAGTGTCTGCCCAAGGATGATTTTCGATATTTCATCGTTGCACCAGTCGGCTAGTTCGCGAAAACACGAGGCGCCGGAAGCATTGCGGCGCGCTTCGAGAAGCTCAACAGAAATCGTTTCGGGAATGACAAGCCCGCTGTTATCGCGAAGCTTTTCGAGACTTTCCGCAAGGCGCACGATGTCCTCCGGTGCGGTCGTCGGGGCGTAGCGAGCAAGCGGCGTCGGCGAGCCGTATTTCTCATTGAAGGTTGCCCAGTCGCTCATCGCGCGGCGCTTGAGCCACGAATACCAGTACGCCTTGGCACAAAGCGGTGTGCCATAGGGAGAACGCGCCGCCGGCTGAAACACAAAAACGAGAAACTTGCGGTCGGGCATGCGCCGTGCGGATCCCCACGGGAAAAAGATTTCGCCGGGGCGACGGAGAAGTGTGTCGGGAGGAAGAGCCTTTTCCGAGTGAGCGGCGGGAAAAAGAGCCTGCTCGAGTCGGTAGAGTGATCCCTCACTGCCGAACGCGAATTCCGACTGCCGACGCGCCACAATGCGCTCGATCCCGACGACGCCCGTGTTGGGGTCGACGCGCCAAAGAATCTCAGCCACGGCATAGCCCTTCGCGAACGCATCAAGGAGAGCATGCAAGCTGTCAATGAAATCCGGGACACCGTCGAGAACCCTCTGCACGCAAGACGCAATTTCGTCGCGCCGACGCGAGCCAACCGCATCCATCTGGAGAGGACTCCATGTCAGCTGCCACGGGCAACCAAGGAGAGCGTTCTTGCGAGTTTGTAGCGTGGCAAAGAGGTGGGCATCGCGATCCTCCATGTCTTGGAAAACAGCGTAGACGCCTTCCGAGCTGCGTGCTGCGGCTTCCTCGGTAAGGATAGCTTGGTAGGTTGCGTCGGCAGGCGTCCACGATGAGATCGGTGGTGTGCCCGCAACTTCCCGTTCTATGGGATGAATACGACTTGTCATTCTGGGACGCTCTCCGGTATCAGTGTCGTGTCTCAATGTGGTGGCGGCGTAGAAATCGATGCGCGCGGCGCGCACAGCATGCCGGAGCAGCGCTCACGCGCGTGGTGCACGCGCGCTCGGCACGTGCAACTGCGGCAGCGACAGCTCGAGTCGCATCGTAAGTGAAAGCGACGAACCATGTCGGCTTGTCCACGCAGCCACCAGACACAGGCTAGCAGGAACCCTCACACGTGGCAATTCCCGCAGAAACCCTTACGTTCCCTTGCAGGCACACAATGTGCATGAAGCGTTTCTGGCTGGCGCCGAGAAGAATGGGCAGCACGGGAGACAAGAAACGGCGTGGTGGCTCACCCGCCACACGCGTGAGTTGCCGGCGCGAGCGGGAGGCAAATTTTGACACGTGTATCGAGGCGCCGCAGCACACACGCACGTCTGTCACTTCACTTCGCCGGCACGCGTTTCTGTGAGCGAGAGATTCTGACAACGGTTCTCTCGTGGAGACTTCTCCTGTCGTTGCGAAGTGGCAGCTTGGCGCATGAATAGAACATTTGTTCATTGTTATGTTGACTTGCTATGCTCACGCCGAAACAGGTCAAGCTATTGGGTTACATTCTCGCCCACCACGAGAAAACAGGGATCTACCCGAGTGTGCGCGAGATTGCGCGTGAGCTGAGACTCGCCTCCACGAATACGGTCGTTTACCATCTCCAGAAACTTGAAAAGGCGGGCTGCGTGAAGCGTTCTCGCAACGCACGCTCCTATACGGTTCTCAAAGTACCGGAAGAAGTTCGACAGACTCTGAGGCGTGAGACCCGCATGCGCCTGGAAGAAAAACTCGCAGCCAAGATGGACGCCTCCGTGCGAGAGGCGAAGATCATTCCCCTCGAGCCACAGGCGACGCGCGCGCGTCCAATTCCTATCCTGGGGCGAGTCGCTGCTGGGCAGCCTCTCTTTGCCGAGCAGAATTTCGACGGCATGCTCGATCTGCAAATGCTCCTTGATACGTCGGGCGACGTCTTCGCCTTGCGAGTGAGCGGCGATAGCATGATCGAAGACGGAATCTTCGACGGCGACCTTGTCATCGTGCGCGCACAACCAAAAGTGGAAAATGGAGAAATTGGCGTGGTCGTTATCGGCGACGAAGCAACGGTGAAGCGCATCTACGACGATGGCGCGACATGGCGCCTCGTGCCTGCGAACAGCACAATGGAGCCCATCGTTATCCCAAAACGGAGAGGAGAACGCGTGCGCATTGCCGGTAAAGTTGTGGGAGTCGTGAGAAAGATCAGATGAACGAGTCCAGCTTCATCGTGAAAAAGATTGAGTTTGTGAAGAGCGCAACACGGCCGGAGGACTATCCCTCCGACGATTTGCCTTTTGTGGGATTTGCGGGACGGTCGAACGTGGGAAAGTCGTCGCTTCTCAATACACTCGCGAACCGCAAACGGTTGGCACTTGTCTCGCAGAAGCCAGGGCGGACGCGCCTCCTCAATTTTTACAGAGTCAACGATGCGCTCTACTTCGTAGATTTGCCAGGTTATGGTTTTGCGGCAGCACCAAAAGCTGAACAGGCACGCTGGGAGCGCATGATGAATCTTTTTGTGGAAGGCAATCCTCGGCTTCGCGCCATGGTGGCCCTTCTGGATGTGCGACGCGAGGTGGAACCCGATGATCGCGCCTTGCTCGATTGGCTGAATTATCACCAGGTACCCATCATTGTCCCGCTCACAAAATGCGACAAAGTTGGCTGGGGAAAGCGCGTGGAAACTCTCCGAGCACGCCAACGTGAACTCGAGCCATGGTCGCCCGCAGCTGTGCTGCTTTTCAGTTCTCACACGCGCGAGGGACGACAAGAGCTTCTCGACGCTATCGCGCAGGTGGTTTTCTCGAGCCGCGAGGCTTGACTTGTGCGCTCGCTCCACTCTCAAAGTGCCTAGCTGATGGCGAAAAAGAAGAAAGATAGCCGCATCAAAGCAGAACAACCTCGCAGCGTTGCCCATGAGAGAGCGGACTCGCGCGAGCCATCTGGCATGTCTGCACCTCCAGGTGCGAGTACCCAACCAAGCGGCGCCGAGAATCAATGGCTTGCCCGGTATGGTCTTGCGATCGTTGCGACAACGGCGTTGATCGTGCGGCTCGTGCACTGGTGGTACGTGCGGACAAATGATCCGCTTTATGCCCACACGCTGCCCGAGACCGATATGCACACTTATTGGGAATGGGCAAAAGCCATTGCTGGGGGCGACTGGTTGAGCCGCAAACAAGGGATCTTCTATTATGGTCCTCTCTATCCTTATTTTCTTGCGCCGCTCTTCGTGGCATTCGGACCAAACTATGACATTGTGCATGGCGTCCAGGTGCTCGTGGGTGTCATCGCGCCAATTGCAGTCTATGCCACAGGGCGGATCATTGCCGACGAACGCGCTGGCTTTATTGCGGGGCTCCTCGTGGCGCTGTGCGGGCCAATTCTCTTCTACGAGCAGCTTCTCCTCATGGAAGGTTTGCTCGTGGCAATTCACGCACTATTTCTCTGGAGTGTTGCACGAGGGCTTGCATCGGAGGGACGGAGCGCTGCGCGATTCGCAGCCCTGAGCGGCGTCTTGGCTGGGCTTGCTTGCCTCGGACGCGGTAATTTTCAGCTTGTGGGAGCCCTCTTCGTTCCTGTCTGGTGGCTCGCGACGCGCTTGAGCGATGCCGCACGTTCTACGCGTGCAGCGAGCGCATCGATGCCAACGGCTCCATCATGCGCATGGCGCAATACGCTCGCCTACGCGATTGCTTTCGGGGCAGTGATTGTCGCCTCGCTTGCACGCAATCGCATCGTTGGCGGACAATGGGTTCTTTCGACGAGCAATGGCCCCATACTCCTCTACATTGGAAATGCGCCTGATTCGATGGGCATTTTCCATTATCCCGATTCGTTTCTTGCGCTGAAGGAAAAGTACGGGGGAGACCAGGGCGCGGTACCCTGGTCGCAGGAGCTCTTGAGAAGCATCTTGCAAAACCCGCTGACGTTTTTTTGGGGCCTTCTCCGCAAGCTGTGGATTTTTCTCAATGCCTACGACGTCGCCGACAATTCGAACATTTATCTCTTAGGGCGTTTTAGTCCGCTTGTTAAGTGGAATCCGATCGGATGGAGGCTCATCGTTTCCCTCGGGTTCGTTGGTGCATGGCTTACGCGGCGCAATTGGAGAAAGCACTTTTTTCTCTATGCGTATGCTTTGGCGTTTTGCGCTTCGATTGTGGCAGTGTTCGTGGTAGGGCGCTACCGGCTCGAGTTCTTGCTGCCGTTTGCGTTATGGGCAGGCATTGCCGTAGGACAAGCTATCGAGTGGTGGCGTGCGCGTGAGTGGTCGGCAGTTGCCGCTGCAGCTGGCGCTGTTTTGTGTCTCGTGCTCGTACTCTCACCGCAACTTTCGCCCGCTGCCAAATTGAACACGCCACCCGGTGTGCCAGGGACGAGGCTTATTCGGCCCAATGATTTTCTTCTCCTTGCCCGCGCGTATAAGGAAACCAATCATCCCGCAGAAGCGCTCACGGCGCTGCGTGAAGGCTTTGAGATCCATCCATGGGACCGGCCACTTGCGCTGCACCTTGCTAACATGCTTGAGCAGGGCAAGGACCGCGACGCCGCGATACGCGTGCTGAAACGCTATCTTTCGCTCATGCGGGGGGATGGAGATGCGGCGCTTGCTCTCGCTCAATTGCTCGCGCGCAACGGCAACACGGCTGAGGCTTTGTCGCTTGTGCAGCAGATACTGCGTGTTCAGCCGGACAATGCGAGCGCCCAGGCTCTTCTCCAAAGGCTCATTCAAGTGGGAGGAGCAAACAATTCTCCCCGGTGAAGCAGGCGCATAAGGTTTTGCATTGCGATTCATCGGCGGAGTTAGGGTTGCGGTTCTTCTCCGATTTTCCACGCTCGGCGAGATGAGCACGACCCAAGAGACAGCAAGAGAGATTTCGCGCGCGCACGTAAAGCCTTTGTTGGCGTGTCCACCATGGGACGACAAACGGAACAAGAATAAAATAAGGGAAGCGCCGCGCACTTGCCGGTGGGCGCTTCCCTGGTTATTCTGATCACCTCAGCATCAGCGTCACTCTCGCGTATGCCGTCGGCACACACGAGTGGCACTGATCCCGGGTCATTTCTTGACGAACTTCACAGCATCAGCTACGACGTAGTAGCCGGTCGTCGTCCAGCAGGAGAGCTGAACGCGCACAGCGGTCCCCTGGTAGAAATTCCATGTTCCAAGGAGATTCCATTGGCCGCCATTGACCTGCTGGTTGACGTTGACCGTGGCATTGCCACCCGAGTGAGTGATGATATAAGGCGCGGACGGCGCACGGTTCGAGCCAGCAGTCCACCACGCGTAGACGTCATAGGTCCCATCCGAAGGCAGCGTCACTGTCCATTTCGCAGCGTCGCTCACAGCAGCAGTAGCGCGCGTGTGATAATTGGTCCCGTAGTACCCCGAAACCGACGTACTTGTCCACCAGTTCGACGAGGCACTGAAGTTTGAGCTTGCGTTGTCGACGATAACCGACACGCCAGCGATCCGCCTATTGACCTCATTGCGCGCCTCGCCACCATAGAAGTTCGTCCCGATGTATTGATACATCAAGTCGCCGGGGCACGCTGTTTGGCCAACATCACGGTGACCACAGATGTAGCCAACGGTGCTGCCATTGTAGGTGCCAGAGCCATAGCCTGTGAACGGATCTGGAATCTTCCATGCGATAAGGTCATAGAGAGCCTGGCGCTGGGCTGTTGTCGGCTGCTGATTATAGGGCGAATGCATATATCCCATCACGTTGAAGCCGAAGCTGTTGTAGTTGACAGCGTCATGCGCCCCCCGTGGCTTCTGTGTGAGGGAGGTGTAACGCCCTTCGAACCGGTTCCCCAGCTTGTCGACGAGGAAATGGTAGCCGATGTCAGCCCATCCATTGGTATCCATGTGAAGATTCTGGATCGCGCGCACGAGCGCGGCTGATTCACTCTGGGAGCTAGTGTTATAATCTCCCGGCTGTGCAGTATGGTGAATGACCGCGCGATTGAGCGCGCTCATCTGGTAGATGGTACCCTGAGGAGCACGTGCGCCCCAGCAGCTACGACTGCATATGGACGGCTGTGTGGCATTGCCTGCAGCAAATACGGTGCTTGTTACGGCTGCAAAGATCGCTGCACCCGCAACAACTCGGAGTGGTGCGATGTTGCTCATAGTACTACCCCTCTTCTGAAGCTTGGAGTCTATTGAATCTTATCAGCCTCGCTTCTGCAGCCGCTGGACCTTCAAGTTTTCCGCCAGCAGAAGCAGCCGGACCCCCGCTGAAAAAGGTCCGCTTATGGATTTCCCTCCTTTCGTTGAGCTGACGCACTCGTTTGAGAAAGAGATTCTGAAGTTTGTGAGATCTCTTTCTTTTGCTCTTTCACAAGGAGAAGGCTAACATCGAAGCGCGGTGCGGTTCCGGCAGGAAGGACTGGCCCATCGGCAAGGTGCCCCGCACTCCAGTATCTCATGCCCGATGGGAACTCGACGAGCCGCCGTCCCCGTTCGCGCATGCCCACGAGAGCCTCCTCCAGTTCTCGCTGGAGACGATTTGCGCCAATCGCAGCACACACGGGCTTACGCTCGTTCATTGTGCTGTGGAAAAAGGTTCCATCCTCGAGGAAAGTTTTGATGTGGAAATATCCGATGGAATGAGACGTCAACTCTGCACCGTCGCCCTGCACGAGGTCACGCCAGCGCACCCCGCTGGCAAGCACCGTCCAGGTCGCCCCACGATTGTCGGGATACGTGTCTTTGACGAGGTGAGCGCGTTTGGCTTTAGGTGTCGCATTGACAACAGCAAACTCGCGATCGTTCTTTGCAGACTCATTTCCCGACGGCGAAGAACCGCCGCACCCCCACAGCGCAAGGGAGAGTGCGACCGTTACGCCGAGTGCCGCCGCTCCACGTCTTCGTCTATGTTGTGACACTGTTGTAAACATTAGAAACATTTTATTGACATTCATATAATGGTTATTTTACTGACTCTGAGCATTCTGCGAAGAGCCCTCGCTGCTGTTTGCGCCCGGACCTTCTTCGACCTGCATGGTGTCTGGCGAAGCCACCCGTCCTTCCCCTAAGGTGCTGTCCTGGAAGAAAATACGAAATCCTGACAACACGGGCGACGCCGCGCATTCAGAATAGAGACGGACGCGATAGCGCACGTAACCCCATTGCGTCAGCCCCCACGCTAGCATTGTCCCCGGTGTGTAGCCATAATTCGGGTTCGGTCGACCATCGGGATATGTCGGCGAGATCTGCCCCGCAGAGTCTTCGTCAATGTCAATCCACTGCCATGGCCCCCAGTGAACACCATCGGGGCTCACCGACATTTCAACAAACATGTCCGTGCCATCTGGAATGTTTTCTTTCCACATGGGTGCGACTGCATTGGAGAAAAAGTCGAGCATCTGCGGAGGCGATTCAATGATGCCCGTGCGAGGCTCATTTTCTTTGCCCGGTGCAGGCGCAGGGAGGGTAAATCCTTCAGGAGAAAGAACAACATTTTGGAGTGCAAAGCCTGCCGGAGGCGAATCAAGATTCGTGAAATCCATCGTCATGAAAGCACGCGGCTGATTCTCGGGATCAACGCCGAATACCGGTGTGCTCGTCGCTGGATCGCTTTTGTTGACGTATTCCCGACGCACTTCGTATTTCTTTTTCTCCAACGTGTGAATACGCGGGAGTACCCCTGGTGAGACACTGCGCTTTTGTGCTGACGCAGCGCTATTCTCCTCGGCGCGAGCGTTTTCCGATGATGATGCCTTCCCAACATGGCTGACAGTCAGCCTCACCGCCACAAGCAGTACGAGGAGTGCAACTGACAGGAGAAGGACGACACGCTTTGGCTGCATATCTCGGACCGTCTTTAATTTAGTATTTTGCCAATCCGAGATAATCGTGTAACAAAGCCGAACTGACTTTCTCAAGAAAAAAGTGACAATTCTGTGGTTGTTTTAGGATCAAAGCGATGAGAGGCAATTGTCGACGTTGGAGCGACACCGAGAATCCCTGACAAGGAGCAGATTAAAATCGGTCCAATAATAATGCCGAAATTAACTCTGCAATAATTCCGCGTCGAGTGAAGAGAGCTCTTTCACCCTCTCAGTCGAAGACTTCTCTTTTCGAGTAAAACCTAAAAAATATTTGTCAGGAAATTTAGCCGCCCGACGCAGTGACACTCGCCGTCCAGCAGCTAGCGTTCAAACAGCTGGGAATCATGGACTGACTGACAATAAGAATGCCCCCGCGTGGGGTGTGCGCGGGGGCGCTTCCGAGATATAATGGGGAGCGTTGACAATCAATTCGCTTCTCTCTTGTCTCTTGATGAGACTTTCTTCTCCGTCAGGGAACCCCTCTTCTCAAGTTTTCCTTGTGGCGGTTCGACAATATTTCTTGCTCACCACCGCCGAACGGCACTTCTTCGGTCAGGAAGAAGCATTTCATGCATTCGCACATTCGGTTCGGAGAGAGTCATCGGGAACTTGCCACAGAAGCGCTCGATCATCACACCTTCCCATTTTCTTATCCGGAGATTGATTCGTCGAGCACCGAAGCGCTCTTCAGCTTTTCCGGTAATGAGCACACTTCGCGGGCTTCATATGTCACGAGGGGAAACACGAAGGACATAAAAATCAAATGCCCCCGCGAGGGGGGCGCGGGGGCTTTGAGGAGGTGCAGGGGAGGAGGAAAACCTTTCACCTCATTCAACTTTTTCTGTCTGTATTTCTATGTCTTCTGCAGTCGGCTTGTCAAGGATGTTTTTTGAGGTTTGTTATCGTAGGAGCCGCCGCAGTCGATCAAACTTTACTCCCGGCGACGTGCTACTCTCCCATGCAGTCGCCCGCATAGTACCATCGCCGCAGAGGGGCTTAGCTGCCGTGTTCGGAATGGGAACGGGCGTTTCCCCCTCGCCATGGTCACCGGGAATTCTGATGGCGAGATATCCGACGCTTTGGAAGCGTTCGGCACTCGCTCAAACTTTTCTGACAAACTGGAAGTCGGACAGGCGATGTGACTTATGCCTGATCCATCGAGACGTCTCACGAGAGTTGGAATTAAAGTTAAGCCTCACGACCGATTAGTACGGGTCAGCTAAACGCATTGCTGCGCTTACACTCCCCGCCTATCAACCACGTAGTCTCCGTGGGGTCTTCAGGAGCCTTACGGCTCGGGAACGCTAATCTTGAGGTGTGCTTCCCGCTTAGATGCTTTCAGCGGTTATCACATCCAGACATAGTTATCCTGCTATGCAGCTGGCGCTACAACAGGGTCACCAGAGGTCTGTTCCACCCGGTCCTCTCGTACTAGGGTGAACTCCTCTCAGCGTTCCTACGCCCGCATCAGATAGGGACCGAACTGTCTCACGACGTTCTGAACCCAGCTCACGTACCGCTTTAATTGGCGAACAGACAAACCCTTGGGACCTTATTCAGCCCCAGGATGCGATGAGCCGACATCGAGGTGCCAAACCTCCCCGTCGATGTGAACTCTTGGGGGAGATAAGCCTGTTATCCCCGGCGTACCTTTTGTCCGATGAGCGATGGCCCTTCCACGCGGAACCACCGGATCACTCTGGCCTGCTTTCGCACCTGCTCGACCCGTCGGTCTCGCAGTTAAGCTCCCTTATGCCAGTACACTCTACGCACGATTGCCGACCGTGCTGAGGGAACCTTCGCGCGCCTCCGTTACAGTTTTGGAGGCGACCGCCCCAGTCAAACTACCCGCCTGACACTGTCCCTCCTCCGGCTAACGGAGGCAGGTTAGAAGCTCAACGTTTCAAGGGTGGTATTCCACTGGCGGCTCCACGAGGGCTGGCGCCCTCGCTTCACGGCCTCCCACCTATTCTCTACATGAAACGTCAAACTCCAATATCAGGTTGTAGTAAAGGTGCACGGGGTCTTTCCGTCTTGATGCGGGTAACCGGCGTCTTCACCGGTACCTCAACTTCGCCGAGCCTCTTGTTGTGACAGCGGTCAAGTCGTTACGCCATTCGTGCAGGTCGGAACTTACCCGACAAGGAATTTCGCTACCTTAGGACCGTTATAGTTACGGCCGCCGTTTACCGGGGCTTCAGATTGGAGCTTCGCCTTGCGGCTAACCCCGCACTTTAACCTTCCGGCACCGGGCAGGCGTCAGACCCTATACGTCCACTTTCGTGTTCGCAGAGCCCTGTGTTTTTGATAAACAGTCGCTTGACCCATTTCACTGCGACCCCCTCGGGCTCCGGCAGTAGATACCGTCACCCTAACGGGGCACCCCTTCTTCCGAAGTTACGGGGCCATTTTGCCTAGTTCCTTAACAAGAGTTATCTCGAGCGCCTTAGGATTCTCTCCTCATCTACCTGTGTCGGTTTCCGGTACGGTCGCTAGAACGACTCACGGCCCGAGGTTTTTCTCGGCGGCATAGGGTTACTCAGTTGGCTTGGCCGAAGCCGCGCTTCCCGATTCCCCTCAGTGTTAACGAGGATCCGGATTTGCCTAGATCCTCCACCTACGGGTTTCGCCTCCCATCCGTCAGGGAGTAGAGCTACCTTTCCGCGTCACCCCACCGTGTCTTTGTCGCCGTTCCAGCGGTGCAGGAATTTTCGCCTGCTTCCCATCAGCTACGCCCTTGGGCCTCGCCTTAGGGGCCGACTAACCCTGGGAGGATTAACCTTGCCCAGGAAACCTTAGATTTACGGCGAACGGGTTTTTCACCCGTTTTATCGCTACTAATGCCGGCATACTCTCTTCCGTACGCTCCACTAGTCCTTTCGGTCTAGCTTCACAGCCTACGGAATGCTCCCCTACCGCTGAGACCTTTACGGTCTAAGCCCACAGCTTCGGTGTGGCACTTGAGCCCCGTTACATTTTCCGCGCCACCTCTTTTGACCAGTGAGCTATTACGCACTCTTTAAATGAATGGCTGCTTCTAAGCCAACATCCTGGTTGTCTGAAAGAGGTGACATCGTTTTCCACTTAGTGCCATCTTGGGGACCTTAGCTGGTGGTCTGGGTTGTTTCCCTCTCGACGATGGAGCTTATCCCCCATCGACTCACTCCCGACTTCTGGAGTTACCGCATTCGGAGTTTGGTTGGGTTCAGTAGCCTTGTGGGGCCCCTAGCCCATCCAGTGCTCTACCTCGGTAACTGAGCAGTCGAGGCTGCTCCTCAAAGCATTTCGGGGAGAACCAGCTATCACGGAATTTGATTGGCCTTTCACCCCTAGCCACAGGTCATCCGAGCACTTTTTAAGGTACACCGGTTCGGGCCTCCAGTCGGTGTTACCCGACTTTCACCCTGCCCATGGCTAGATCATCCCGCTTCGGGTCTACCATACGCAACTAGTCGCCCAATTAGGACTCGCTTTCGCTACGGCTACGCGCCTGAGGCGCTTAACCTCGCTACGTACGGTAACTCGCCGGCTCATTATGCAAAAGGCACGCCGTCGCACGGACATAGGGCAAGCCCTATGCACGGTGCTCCGACTGCTTGTAGACGTACGGTTTCAGGTACTATTTCACTCCCTTAGCAAGGGTTCTTTTCACCTTTCCCTCACGGTACTTGTGCACTATCGGTCGCTGGGGAGTATTTAGCCTTGGAGGGTGGTCCCCCCAGATTCACGCGGGGTTTCTCGTGCCCCGCGCTACTCAGGTACGGGATAGGGTTACTCTAGCTTCGCATACTGGGCTGTCACCGTCTATGGCCGGATTTTCCAATCCTGTTCTGCTCGCCTTCGTAATCCCATGGCTCCCGCCCTACAACCCCCGAGGGCAAGCCCTCGGGTTTGGGCTGTTCCGCGTTCGCTCGCCGCTACTAGCGGAATCGCTATTGCTTTCTTTTCCTCCGGGTACTGAGATGTTTCACTTCCCCGGGTTGGCCCTCACTGCCCTATGGATTCAGGCAGGAGTGCTCGGCCTTCAGCCGAGCGGGTTGCCCCATTCGGAGATCCTCGGATCGATGCCTGCTTGCGGCTCCCCGAGGCTTTTCGCAGCTTGCCACGTCCTTCGTCGCCTCCCAGCGCCAAGGCATCCACCGTACGCCCTTAGTAGCTTAACGAGATTCCAACTCTCGTGGCGTCTCGATAAATCAGACCTTTTCGCTGTCCGACTTCCATATTCGTCATTTCAAAGAACTTCTCTCGATGCCTCATGCACACACAGGTGTGCACTTAGCGTCGAAACTTGTCTTTCTTTTGCGCAGACCCTGATTGCTTACGTGCGGGGTCTTTTGTTCCTCTTGCACCCTCCCCCGGCACTCGTCCGGAGGTCCCTCTGCGCTCGGGCTTTGTACCGTGCGCGGTAGTTATATACGCGAGCCTATTTTGCGTTATTCACGGAATTTTCAATTTTTTCTCCGTAGGCTCTTTACTTCACGTTTCCGCGAGGATGTTATACCAAAGCTGTTTTCTGCTTATTCTCGGTTTTCTCATTTTTCCCAATTTTTGTGAGGTATTTCCTCCGAGAAAATTCGTGCGTTCTCAGAGATCTTTTCGGCTGACGTTGTTTCCTGTTGTATTTTTCTGCGTTCTTGCCAAAGTAGTTTCCGCGGGTTCCCGAGAGATTATTCGTCGACCGGGGAACGAGGGGAAACACGGAAGGAGCGAGATTAGGTCTCGCTCGCAGACGGGAGGTACGCAAAAAATGAAAACGTCGCAGCTGTTATATCATGTTATTATATCGCTTCTAATGCTTTCGCTGAACCTTGCCCTTGCTGCTTCCCAGTGGGAATTCGACCGCTCAATAATTCTTCCTGTTCCTAACTCGCTTTTTCTCGCACGCGATAGCCGAGGAAACATTTATGCGACAAGCTTCAACGCCCGCGAAGTCGCCGCTCCCGTTCCGGCGGTGCAAATCAAGAATCCTGACGAAACCAAGCCCAAGATCAAAATCATTGATGAGTTCGTCGCGCCTGCACAGCGAGGCTATGCGGGTGTCGCCGTCGATAGCGCAGACAATATCTATCTCTCCGTCGACATGGGCGACCGCTATCCTTCTTACATCAAAAAGTACCTTCCCACTCTCCAACCAGATCGCACCTTCGGAAATCAAGGTGTGCTAGCCTCGGACAAAGTACGTATTCTCGGACTCACGGCACATCGCCATTACATTCTGGCAGCGGTCAGTTGGGGAAGGTTTTGTGTTATCGACTCGAGGGGCAATTTCCTCGGCATCACCCCGTCGGCGCCGTTCACTGCTTATATCCGCGACCTCGCCTATGTGCCCGAAACGGGCAATGTTTACGGGACAGACCGAGACGGCCTTTTCGTCTTCTCTGGTGGATCCCTCGCTAAACTTGAGGACTATTCTCTTCACGAAGTCGTAAAACCGAAAAATATCCCGCGCGCAGGAAATGCTATCTATTATAGTTCGTTAACAAATGAACTGTTTTACACCGATCAGACTGCGGGGGGACTTGCGATCTATCCCCTCGGAAAAGGAGAGCCGGGACTTATTCCCACCGCATTCGACGGAAAGGGCGCACTTCAACCCGCTGACGCCGTCATGAGCACTGACGGTCGCTATCTCTACGTCAGCGATCTTAAGGCTCCGCAAGTTGCGCGATATCGCCGCGTCGGACAAATGGACGTGCGTGAGTTGGCAACTCCCGTCACGCCTTCTGTCCCTCCGACAGCTGCCCCCAAGACCAAAGGCGCGTCGGTGCCGTGGCTGAGCTCCTTAGACGAGGCAATGAAAACCGCCCGCGAAGAGAATAAGCCCATTCTTGCCTACCTTTTCTCCCCTCTTGTACCTCGTTGCGGAGAAGTCGAGAGCACCGTGTTCAGCGACGAATTCCGTACCCGACTGGGAAACAAAGTCGTGTGGCTAAAGCTCGATGTGGCTAGTGATCCGCGTATCCTCACACAATTTGGGATCTACAAAGTACCTGCAGTTCTCCTGTTGTCCGCCAAAGGCGAGGAACAAAGGAAATTCATAGGACAGTTCACGCAGGAACAAATAGAATCAGCCATCTCAGGCATCAAATAATCCCGCGCAAGCTGCTTTGCTCTTGCCAAACAGAGCACAGCAATCGCACGCTGCGTGGGCGAGTCGACAATATGGGGAAAGCCTGCATTCATGAACAAACATTCCTCCCGCTACAACTCTCTCAAATCGCGTTTAGCACAAGAACTCGTTAGCCGGAATGCTGACACAGCGCCAAATATCGCGCGAGAAACAAACCAACATGATAACAACGAACTCACACTGCAAGGGCTGTGGATTCAGCAGGCGTTCTTTGGTGATGCTCTCATGACGTGCAGTGGCAAATCATTGAAAATTCTCAACCCTGGTCAATGGAACCGGTCGGCTGGGCCAGACTTCCGGCGAGCAGAAATCGTCATCGATGGGCAAGAGATCCGTGGCGACATCGAAATCCATTTGCGCGCGTCCGACTGGCACCGACATCGCCACGGACACGATTTCGAATATAATCGGGTTATCCTTCACGTGTTTCTCGAACATGATGACGGAGAAACCTTCGATGAGCTTCACAACGGTGGGAGCATTGAGCGTCTCCATCTGGCGCCATTTCTTGCGGAAGATCTCGAGTCGCTGCAGCAATTGGGGTCGCTTGAAGAAGTGGCACCTTGCGACGAGGTCTCTCTCGGGTATTGCCATCGTGCATTCGCGCAACTCGAAGCTGGATTTGTCCGGGAGTTTTTCGAAGAAGCCGGCAAGCAACGCATGGAAGCGAAGATTTCGCGATTCATCCAATGGCAGAAAGAAACCTCGAGAGATCAAGCTTTTTACCAGTTGCTCCTCACCGGGCTCGGCCATCCGTCCAACCGCTCGCTTTTTTTCATCCTCGCTAAGCGTCTTCCCATTGGTGAGCTGAGGGAAATTTTCCTCTTCATTACTCCGAGCAATCTCGCCACTGCTCTCGAAGCGGCTTTTCTCCATGTTGGAGGACTTCTCGTATTGCCAGATGATGCTGGGCGCTGCGAAGGGTCGCCGCTCGATTCCTCCACAGTCGACTACCTAGAATCGCTTCACAAAGAATGGCAGAAACTCGCAGGATACTTTCACGATCGAATGATGTCGCCCTCCAAGCGGTGGCACACGGGTGTGAGACCGACTGCTTTTCCCGAACGCCGATTGGCAGGCATCGCCCGAGTTCTCGTGGAACTTGATTTTCTCAGAGGTCTCGTGGAGGGATTCTGGCGCCGCGTGCGCGAAAGCATGCTTCGTATGCCCCGATCGGAACGCGACCTTCGGAGCGAACTCTCTCTCCTTGCTGCAGTATTCGCTGCGGAAGATGAAAATTACTGGACACGACGGTTCACCTTCAACGGACGCCCGACCACGCAACGAATACACTTGATAGGGAAAAGCTGCGCCCAGTCACTCGTCTTCAATGCAGTACTTCCAGCTCTTTTCGCTTTCGCTCGCGAACAAGGCGATACAGAAATCGAAGACTATCTTTGGAAGCTTTACAGTGTATTTCCTGCTCTTCAGACGAACTCAGTGACACGTTTCATGTCTCAAAGAATTTTGAGCGTACTTCCTGCCGGCACTGTGAATATGCGCTACGAGAAAAACCAGCAAGCACTTTTGCAGGTGTTTTACGACTGCTGCCAGAGCGATGCAAATTCCTGCGCTCATTGCAGCCTCCTTCCATGCATAGCGCCGCCGGATGGCGATCGCGAGAGTGAGTAGTCTTTCTCGGAAAAACAAGTTCTCTGGCAAGTGAATGTGCTCGTTTGCCCAGGTGGGAAGGCCATAGAGAACACGCACTCCCCCTCGTGGCGAGCGAAAGGGGGGCACCGGTAGATGGCGCTCAAGTGGATACGGAATGTGAGCCAGGGCAACACGTAGAAAGTGAGCGTTTCTTTCCCAGCCACGAGCGCACGCGAGCAAAAAACAACTAAGGATTTCGGGGCAACCCGGCGGTAGGAGGAAGCATTTTTTCGAGCTCCTCCACACCTGAAACGTACCGCACAGAGTGGAGCTCCCACAACGTCTCCTCCAAGAGCACTCGCTGCGCATCGTATCGCTTGTGCACAAGCCGCGCAGGAAAGTACGGTTCCTCATGATATCTCTCTATGGAAAGAATGCCAAGAATCCCGGGAAACTTGCCCGAGACAGCCCCCGCCCGTTTCTCAATAAGCACGCCGCGCTCGTCAAAAATAAACCAGCGTTCTCCCGCCGCCAACCAAAATCGAGCAACTGTCCCTGTCGACCAGTTTTCGAACTGTGCTCGTTTTTTGAGCACTTGTACGCTGTTCACACGCGGATCGAAATAGTGCCGAAGCAGCGGTTTCCAAAAATCCGTCACGAAGTCTATTTCTCGAGGGGCACTCGTGTCGATCCATCCCGAGAGAACTACCGTCGTGCCGGTCGCACGTGCGAGGAGGCTTCCTCGCCGTCCCGGGAGCTGAAATTCGTATCGAGAAGTTTCGCATTCATCCGACCTTGTTTCTTGAGTCACGAGGACGCTGTAGGGTTCGTAGCCAGCCAGAATAAAGCGAGTAGGGCCAGAGGTTATCTCCCCGCCGCGACTCATGTAAGTTCCCTCAATCCTCAAGTGCGCCGGTGAAGTCACGTCGTGGAGCGGCACGGTGGTTGCATCAGCGTGCGCGAGCGCGGCAAAAGCGCCGAACATTACCCCTAACACACAAGGAGAGCACAACGCTCGGAGAAGGCGTTGTGGGAGCGCTCCTCCGCACCATTGGGATACCTCGCAGCATGTCCGGCGGGCACTCAGAGCCTCTCTCCAAAGTCTCCCAAGCTCGATTGGCCTTCCGTCGGCATTTCTCCAGAAAACTCCGATCAGTTTCTCGACGTCTACCCTACCAGATGTGCTAATCCTCGTCGGACCGGAAAAACTTGAGCCTCCAAATAACGATCGTCGCAAGAACAAGAACTGTACACACATAAGCCGGGTATCCATAGCGTGGCAGATTCGCGTCGAGAAGCGTGGTGGATCGACCAATAAGAAGCGATATACGTGCCAATACAATGCTACCGTATGTTGCCCCAAAGGTAATCATGACAAACCAAATCCCCGCCGAACCCATTTTCCCGAGAAGACCCGTGCGAGGCGTAGAAAAGAAGAAATACGTCAGCACACACACGACACCGGTTACGAGGACGAGATTATTGAAAACTGAAGGGGCCGCTGCTTTCGCGCCTGGCCAGAACGGAAGGGAATCAGGAGCACCCGCGTAAGAAGTGAGAGGCAGCATCGTTCCCACAATCTGATCGATAAAGTTGGCTTTCGCGAAACCGGTGAGATTAAGTGCAGCGAACGCTCCCACGACGAGGGCCATGGGCCAGCGGCTCAACCAGCTCAGCCGAGGAACAAGTCGCGACAAGAGGAGAATCCCGAGGATCGCCGCCCCCCAGCGCCATTGCATTGTCCAGCCGGTAGCATCACCAGAGCTGATAGCATGAACGCCCCGGCTCACATGAAGAACAAAATTCGGATAGATCGTGCCGCGAAACGCTTGATAAAAATAATACCCCGCTGCTACCCCAACGTAAATATGCTCCACGGCTTTATAAAGGGGATTATCTCGATAGAGGAAAGTGAGAACAGCCAGTGTAAAGAAGCACACCAGCCACACGCCTAACCCTTCGACAAAGGGACTATAGACACCAGTCATAGGCGGAGTCCTTTCTTGCGCTGGATGTACCACAAAAGGAATTGTGCAAAATTGCCAGCAAGCACGAGACCGACAATCAGCAAATGAACTGCACTCTGAATGATCATTCCTCGCGTGGCGTAGCCGGGTCTGCCGACAAGTTTTTCGTATTCAGCAGCACCCGCAAGCCCCCCAAGAAATCCTTTGAGGTTTCGAGACTGATAGTAAGGATAAAGCTGCGGAGAGATGACTGCCGTGACGCCCGCAACCATGGGCACGTTATACCGGCTTTGCGCCTGCTGAATGTATTCAACCGCACCCGGATCTCCTACTGCAATCGTGATGAGGAGATCGATGTCGCGATACGTATCCCATCCCTGCATAATGGGAAGCTTCGATGTCGGGTTACCTTGGTAATCCGTGGGAAATGTTTCTTTGAAAGAGGAGCCAATCTTAGCGATGGCAACACGGTCCCCTGCTTTGAATCCGAGATTCACATAATCCACGCCGCGAACTTTTCGTTTCCCTTCGCGTTCGAGATCCGAGAGGACCACGGCAAACCCCTTTTCGATCATGGGTGGGCCGTCGGTCCATAAGCTCGAGCATATCACTTTGCAGTCCTTCTCGAAAAGTTGGCGAAGGATCGCGATGTGCTGAGGCCACAATTCGGCTTCGCTTCCTGGACCGTAGTCGATCGAAAGATGTACGCGTGCCCCCGCAGGGAGAGCTTCGATTGCTTCATACATAGCCCTCACTTGCTCGGATACCGTAACGGGCATCGTGACAGGAAAGATGAGAAAGAAGACAACCACGGAAGCGAGGGCGAGGAAAATCCAACGCCGATCGAGCGCAACAAAAGCGCTCAGCCATTTTTCGAGCCGGCTCGTGGTGTTCGATGTCTCAGTGCTCATTGCTTTGTCTCATCCCTTGAGATAGGGTTTCTCGATACCAAAAATGACACGCAATCCAGTGGCTATCATACCGATAGCGGCGCCAATTTGAATGGCACGCTGGCCAGCGGTGTTAGGCCACGTCATGAGCCACTCCTGGAGCCACGGGAACCCGCTCCAGATCGCGCCGCCCACAGGAACCCGCCCAATCATCACAATCACGGCAGCAACGAGAAGAAGAGTAGCATGGATGTTCTTTGCGCGGAAAGCTCGGAAGGCTGCAGACGCCACGTAAAATGCCAGAAGCGCGAAGATCGTTGCGGAGAGCGGGAAGTAGACGTGATCAAACATGAAATCAAAAAGCGTGTTCTTAATCGCTGTCGTGCTACCATCGCCACTTTGGGCAAGCGTTTCCTCGCGATACCACTTGATTCCTCCTGCGATCATCATCGTGAACATGCTCACAAGAAGGAGCAGCTTATAGCCCCAATCCTTTTTTCGCTCCATGACAGCTTTGAGATTGATTTTGATAAGATTGAGGACTCCCAGCACGATAGAAAAGGAAAGCGTCACAACGCCCCATTGTTCCAGTTCGTCAGCAACTCGTTTGATCGTTGCAGCCGTGCTGAAATACTTGAGAATCATGAAGATCCCCACGAAGGCACTGATCAAAACTGGAATCCGATTGCGCATCGTCTACATGATCTCCTTGAGGAATTCGACCAACTGCAAAATGGTCTGCGAATGAGGCAGCCCTGCTGCCGCAGTGGCTAACGCCACACCCACGAGGATGACGATGAGATAAATCATCTTGAGCCAGTCGGATGCTTCGATACTTGCCACGACGGAGGGATCGCGCGACAGATATGCCGACGCAGCAAAAAACTCTTCACCAATAAGAGTAAAGTCGCAGGCAGCAACGAAAAAGGGAAGCTGCGCGACATTTGCCGTGCCCGCGACCTGAATTGCCCCGCTCACGTAGCCAGTTTCCGCAAGGATAAGCGACTCGCTGTAAAAGCATCCCTGATAGATACACGACGCCGGACGCTCACGCAGCATGATGCCGTTGACGCCAGCCGTGAAAGCAAACTGGTCGTCAGAAAGATAGCGCATATTATTCGGAATATAATTTTCCGGGCGACCAGCAGCGAGAGATGATGCTTTCACGACCTCTTCGGAGATGGTAAGCACCACCGAGCGCCGGCAGGCGACGATGAGAGGGGTGTCGTACTCCGCAGCAATATAGGCAACGTGCGAGAGAATGTTGATGCCCGCGAGTGTTTGAATGTCATCGATGTCGTTGATTCCTGGGATGAAAAGCACGGGGCGCCCCATTTCAGTTGCTCGCGCTATTGCTTCCTCGATGGCGTCGATTCCTGGGAGTCTGCGCAAGCGCATCGGCCTTCCCGCTTTCGTGCGATAATAGAGAAATGCGTACGCGCTGGCAAAAAGCACAAGGGCTATGAGGACGGGAAGCTTTTCGAGATCAATATAGTTCCATTCCCGTGGGAGAACACGTCCTCCGGCAGGAGCAGCTGAGAGAGCTGTCGCCCATCCAGTGGCCACGAGCGCAAGGAAAAGTCGATGCCCCACGGAACCTGTGAAACAGCATGTACGCCCCTCACTTCCTCTTGCGTTGCGCGTTCGCATTTGTTGGTTCCCTTGCCCGTTCATTCCTCAATAAGCTCCACATTTGCACGCGGTAGTATGTGCTCGCGTCCGTCGGGCAGCTCCACAACCATTACCCGAACAGTCGCTCCAGACTCAATAACCACTGGCTCCGAAGGCAGCGCTTTGATGCGGGCAATTGCACCAAAATGAGGTTCGCGAATAATTCGCACCAAAGCACCAATGCGCGTCTCTGTTGCAACGTGCTCGCTCACACTGTCGATTTCTTCGTCGGACGACACGACGATCTCGGGACGAATGACCCCTGCGCGTATCTGAGTGGCACCGTTGATCGATGCTTCTCTTCCTTCCAATTTCTTCAGGAGGGCAAAAGTCCGCGCAGCCATCGCCAGGCGACCAAATCCCTCGGTGAGGATGAGTGTTGTTGAGACCTCCTCACCGCCCGTAATAGCAATCCCAAGATCGTAGCCGAGGATTGCGCTCAGGTCACTATCGTCGAAACTTCCGACCACGAGCCCCACAGCACCTCGTTCCATGGCACAGCGATACGTCTCGAGAGAAGCACGCTGTCCCCCCACAAGAACAAGCCCGGAGGCGTCCTGCGGTATGTCAGCAGGTGTGATTTCCGCTGTCGGGGCATCAGCCACTACGGCAATACGACCAAATTTCTCACCACCAATCCCTAAGATTCCCTGAATGATCGTGCCGACAGCCGCAATCTCGACACCTTCTTCGGGAATGATCTCAACAACCTTGCCCGAAAGATAGGCTGTAAGCTCGAGCGGGATATTCGGTTCGCGAATAATTATCTGCCCCGTCACCGGGGAAATTGCCTCAATCTCGCCATCACAGGGCGCCGTCACCTGGGAGCGGAACAACCCCAACCACCCAACGTTCTCGGCAATGACCTGACCGCGAGCGACTTTATCGCCCACGGCAGCTTTCAGTTTTTCTGGCACGTCCGAAGGCTCGATTCCGAGATGATGAGCCACGTTGATGAGCTGGACATTTCCAGGGAGTTCCGTGCGGGCGACTACTTGCCGAGAATCAACTCGCTCGCCCTCCCGCACGAGAACTTGTCCGCGAAGCGGCAGCATTCGCCGTTTGCGAATGAAAGCCCGCTCACGCACAAGGAGCCCTGGTGTATACGCGTGCGCCATTCAGTTCTCCCTCCCTACGGATAAATCGAGAACAAGGCTCGTGTCGAAACGTCGCTCTCGTGGCAGCGTCATCATGTGAGTGCTCCTACCGATCGTGCCCACTGTTTGAGCCACTCGCGCCGCGTCGCGGGGTCCGGAGCATGCTGAATCGGACGCCCGCGTCCATCGAATACTATTCCGACTTTCCCACCCCATACACGCCGCTCCAGGCGACGGCCACGACCAGCACCTACGTTGACTCCTCGAGCGGGCTCGAGGACGAGCGCGGCTTCCTTGCCCTCGGCAAGCTCGACTCGCCGAAGCTCACCACAGCGCAACTCCACCTCTGTGGGGTCACCGTCGTCAGGCACGACACGCGCGCGGAGGAGAATCTTCCCGCGCCGCATCCGCCCAACAGGCGCGACCACCGCACCGAGAGGCACCAGACAATCGCGCCAAAACACCTCCATCGCTGCCTCGGGGGCAATCTCCCCAAGAACGCCGAGATGGGGCATCATGAAAATGCTATCGACGGCAAGCTGAGTGACGCCGAGCGGTTCAAAGGCGTCAATCATCATGAGAGCAGCCTGTTCGCGGCGAGGCGCGTGACTGAGCACGCCACCGCTCCCAATGATGAGGTCTAGCGCCATCATGTCGACAAGAGTCTGTCCGCTAGAGGTCTGAGCAAACGCGTCGGCAACGGTACGCCTTATCTGAACGCCTTTGAGCGTTGTCGCAAACTCCTTGTGCTGTTCGAGGGAAAGACGAAGCGCTTCGCGCGCAAGTGCTTGCTCGATGACGAGATCTTCGAGAAGGTGAGGAATGGTTGTGGGGCGAATGATCTTATTTTTCACCCGATTGCGAACTTCCTCCTCTGGGAGATCCACCCATGACCACCGAGCAACATTTGCAAAACCCGCACTCGTGAGCACATTGCCGACACTGTAACTCATTCCAAGGTTTGCGCTCACTGTGCGGTTAAACTTTCCCTGAAACACAGAAAAGACGTCCGTTGTAGCACCGCCAATATCGACCCCCAGCACATTGATTTCGCGCTGGCGGGCAACGACCTCAACCAGTTTTCCCACGGCACCCGGAGTCGGCATGATCGGCGCATCCGTCATTGCCTTGAGTTTGTCATATCCGGGTGCCTGCGCCATGACGTGCTCCATGAAAAGTTCATGAATGGCATCGCGAGCTGGTCCCAAGTTTTCCACTTCAAGAACCGGGCGGACATTTTCTACCGGATGGATGTCGACGAGGCCGTTGAGTATTTCCTCCACCACAGGAAATGCGTCGCGGTTGCCCGCATACACGAGGGGAAGGCGATAGCCACTGCCAAGCCGCGCGGTAGGCCGCGCTGCTCGCACTAGCTCTGCCAACTTTGCAACGTGCGACACAGTTCCTCCATCAACTCCACCTGCCAAAAGAATCATGTCGGGACGCAGCTGGCGAATCCGTTGGATCTGCTGATACGGAAGGCGACGATCGTTGCTGCAAATCGTATCCATGACGATTGCGCCGGCGCCGAGTGCCGCCCGCTGCGCACTCTCGGCTGTCATGGAACGCACAACTCCCATGACAAGCATTTGGAGGCCACCGCCAGCACTCGAGGTCGACACGTATGCGTCGACCCCCTCGTCCCCCCGTGCAGGACGAATGAGTCGGCCGTGCTCATCAAGCAAACGCCGCCCTGTTACCTCTTCAAGTTCGCGCACTGCATTGGCAACGCCCACGGTGACATCGTCAAAAGGTGCCTCGACGGTCGTGGGAGCTTCCCCACGCGCAACAAGCCGGTAGCCCTCGGGCGTTCGCGCAATGAGAATAGCTTTTGTGGTCGTGCTTCCGCAGTCCGTGGCAAGAACGATGTTCAGCGGCGTTTCGATAGCTCCTGCTCCTTCTTTTCGATTTCGTCGATAAGCAGTTCGATGGTCTCGCGCTCCTCCAATGCCTCCGCAAAGGACTCCCAGCGATGCGGATCCACGAAAAGCGACATGAGAGGAGCAAGCGCATGCATCGTTTGCGATGCAACGAAATTCAGCGGCCGTATGGACTCGAAGAAAAAGATGGCAGGGGCACTCATTTTCCGCTCGCAGATTTGTTCCGCAAGACGGGCAACAAGTAGCCGTCGACTTTCTCGACCTGCTGGAGAAACACCCTCTCCACCATCTACCATCCTATGCCGACCTTTTCCCCACACGGTTGTGCCACATTACGAGAACAGTCGGCGGCGTTTTTTCAACCGCATTCTTCACCGTTAGAAAAATGCAAAAATTTTCGATACAGTACCTCATCGGTGCTATATACTGCTGTCACCACAAAGTGACAATAACTCAGAAGGAGTTCAGAACAAGAATCACTCCCCGCTTCACCTCACAGTTTCACGGTTTGCAATGTACGCACTCGTCCTGGCGCTGTCGCTTTGGCAGCTCCGCAAGCAGCATCTGCTGCAAAGCATGAAAAAGAAACCACGCAAACTGCCAAGGCGTGCGTTGTCGACACGGCAAAGAAAGCCGGATCTTTCAACACGCTCCTCGCAGCGCTCAAAGCCGCAGATCTCGAAAGTGCTTTGCGAGGCGAAGGACCCTTTACGGTCTTTGCTCCCACCGATGACGCGTTCAAGAAGCTTCCCGAAGGAACAGTGGAATCGCTTCTGAAACCCGAAAATAAGGACAAGCTGAAAGCCGTCCTCACTTACCACGTTGTCCCTGGTAAGGTTTACGCCAAACACGTTGTGAAGCTTTCGAGCGCAAAGACACTCAACGGTAAAGAAGTAAAAATCACTGTGGAGGGCGATACGGTGAAGGTCGACAACGCGAAAGTGGTGAAGACCGACATCGAAGCGACCAATGGCGTCATACACGTCATCGACACGGTCCTCCTGCCAAAGGACGAGTAGTCGAAACACCGTTCCACTGCAGTCTTGCAGCAGAACACCGATTCTCAGGAAGAACTGAATAACCCAGGAGCTGGCACAAGCCAGCTCCATTTTCTTTTTCCAGGAACACCATTCCCCCCAGAAAATCTGGCTGCCCCAAAAGCAAGAATTCAAAACAACTTTAGGAGAGGGGTGTTTTCTCGGGAGAATTCGCTGTCGTTGCGGCGTGAGACTGGTTCGGAATTTACCTCTTGCTTTCAGAACACATTGGGGATTGCATCGTGCGCACAATCACTTCACAAGTGTTGCAAATAGCAAATGAGTCGCAAATGCGACGCGAAGTGAGAAAGGAGTAAGATTCGTGCGTCACGTCTTGGTGATGTTTTCTGCCCTTGCTGTTGCCATCGGTTGCGTATCGAGTGTCGGAGCTAAGGAGAGTACGGGGACCCTTGCACATCAGCCCCGTGCTTCTGTTGTAAGCCGCAGTACACAATCTACCACGGAGTCATCTATGACCAAGATTCTACCTTCGGGCGTGAAAATCGAAGATCTCGTTGTGGGCACTGGAGCCGAGGCTGTTCCGGGCAAAATAATCAGTGTCCATTACACCGGCACGCTTGCGAACGGGAAAAAATTTGATAGCTCGTTTGACCACCCCGGGAAGAAGCCGCTCATGTTCAAACTCGGTTCGGGGATGGTCATCAAAGGATGGGATGATGGGCTCGTTGGAATGAAGGTCGGCGGGAAGCGACGCCTGACAATTCCACCGGAGCAAGCTTACGGCGCAGATGGGTTCCCGCCAGTCATTCCGCCGAATGCCACACTCATTTTTGAGACGGAACTCATCGAAGTTAAATAACGCGCGAGGCGAAAATACCTCTTTTCTGGAGCTGTGACGGTTGTGAAAAAGGTGTGTCGGTTACGTCCACCGCCGCATTTTGAGAACGATGTTGCCTTCTTTGTCCACCTCTTCGCCAACAACAGTAGCGCCTCGTTTCTCCATTTCCGTCACAACGCGGTTATATGCAAACTGCTGAATGAGCGAGAAAGCAAATTCCATCCCAAGGGCGCGAAGTTCTTGGGGAGTATGCTTCTGATCGCCCATAACTTCGATGGAGAATTTTCCTCTCGCATCGCGCTTGAAGACAAGCGTTATGTCATCTCGTACAAAACGTAGCACCTGATCCCGTCCAACCTCATCTGCGACGACGCCAGTGACAAGCTCATCGAGCTGCAGCTTGACGATTCGTGCTCTCTTGAGTGCTGCAGTCAGTTTGCCTCGCAGGGGGGCATCATCGGCAGTGGACGTGAACGTCTTGTAGCCCAGCGCTGCAGCCACGCTCATCACAATCGGCCAGACAAGGGGAAGGGACCATCCCACTGTTGGCGTAAGTACAAAAATGGCACCCATGGCTTTCTCAGCGTCTCACCTACGCCAAGGTGGCTGCAAGTGTTTTTCGTGCGCACAGAGCCGTACCTTCCCCGCGCAACGATAAGCCCGAGCGCATGGTTGCTTTCCCCCTCCCCTGCCGCCGCACCAAGCCAACGAGGGGCGCTTCACTTTCTCGGGAACAAACGAAGAAGTTATCGCCCATGGAGAAGAAGACACGGCGTCTTCTCCGTCTCCCCTCCAGCTTTTCCCGACTAGGTCGTGCGGAAACTAGCCTGCCATGAGCTCACACTGCTTGTGCGTGTTCGTCTTGCAATGCAGGTACGGCACGTGCGGAACGCTCAGGTTGGTCAGTGAATTGCTCCCCCACACAGCCAGAGCCCACCATGGAGATGCGACTCGAAGCCACGCACCGCTTCCACGTTCAAACCATCGTTGCCCTACAACAAGCGGCGAGGCAAAACGGTCACAGCGAGGACAGCTGGGCTCGGCGTGGCCTCTCGTGCCAAGGCGACGGCACCAGCAAGTGCATCGAGCGCATCATCGTACTTTCCCGTAGGGAAGCCGCGTGCCTCGACAAACAGCTCGTCGCACAGTCCGCGGGCAAAGAGGAGGCGACCGGAAGCGATGAGTGGTTCGAGTGCCGCAATGCGCGCGTTTTTGGGCTCGCGAGTTACGACAGGACGAAGCTCAAGCCGACAAAGACTCCGGCCAACGTTTTTCCCCCCTCGGTCACGGGCAAACGCATCTCCGAGGACACTTTGGAAGCCAATAGCTTCGTAGCCGAATACGCCATAATGCCATCGTTCATGAAGCTCGTAAACACGATTTACCTGTGCTGCTGGCGGGACTCTCCCCACCCAGACGTCGAGGACGTAAAGAGTGTCGTCGGTCCCCCGACCCACGGTGGCAATTGCAGCCCAGTCACCTTTTCCCAATGACGGATCTAAAAAGCCAACAATGCTCAGGCTGGCGATGGGCACCCTTGCATTGGCATGAGAGTCCCCGATTTCATCCTCTCCTCCTCCTGGGACAAATTCGAGTATCTTTTTTCTCCCTGGGATCTTTTGGCCCGACCGAGACATTGAATTGCCCCGACCCTCGCACCGGATGTCGGGATCGCACGCGGGCACGATTATTTGGTTCGCAGCACCAGCCGGAGGTGAGCCCAGCGCGTCAGTTCCCGTCCCGGCACTACCACCAGAAAAATTCGCAGAATAAGCATCGTCCGAAACACCCCGATGTGCGTTCTGTCCAGTAAGCTCTTTCACAATGACCCCCTGGAGTGTAAGCTTGAAATAACCCCAACGATTTGGGTCGAAGACGCCAGCTTGAGTCGCTGTGGGTTCGTTTTGTTTTTCTTTGAGAAACGCGCTGCGTCCCATCGCCACGCGCTGTTTCATCAAATCGAGGTAGGACTCTTTTTCTTCCCATAGGACCTCCGTGCCAGCAAGCATGGCTTGCCGATGACGGAGGAAATACTCCTCGGCGCGAGCATGAGAATCGACATCGACCAAATTCGTGTAGAGGCATTCCCATTCCTTCCACATGTCCTCGCGTGGGCTCCATTTCTCGAGGGCGCGATAGAATCGAGCAGTGAAATGAGGCGCGGCAGCCAACCGCGCGAGAAGGCTTTCCTCGTGGAGAATAGTCCCTACAATCTCGATATGGGTAAACTGGTCACCGAGAGGCTCGACCACTTCTCTGTACCACTCAAGCAGTTCTTCGCGGTAGCGTGCTGAATGGATGCGTTCTGATTCTTCGACGTCATCGAGAATGAT
>Ga0078972_1004676_pt1 | contig 36741 bp, 42 predicted proteins | sample YelNatPaOPGAMG01_FD_67568 | JGI IMG/M metagenome (GOLD analysis project Ga0078972, IMG submission 67568) | Hot spring thermophilic microbial communities from Obsidian Pool, Yellowstone National Park, USA - OP-RAMG-01 (SPADES assembly) (version 2) | ecosystem: Environmental > Aquatic > Thermal...
TTTATTTTGACGAGTAAATTTTTATTTAAAAGTCGACCACATCCCTGTGGTCGACATGAATATTCTAACATCTATTCGCTCATTTTTAGAACAAGATTTTGGCACTTTCTTTTGTGATTTTTTAGATTTATTTCAAATGCACATATTTCAAGATTTGTCTGTACACTGTCTCAACGGAATATACATAAAATCCCCCTCGAAATGAGGGGGCTTCAAACCCTTATAACCACGCGTTAAGGACTATGGCGGCACTGGGATTCGAACCCAGGACAATACGGGTATGAACCGTATGCTCTGACCAGCTGAGCTACACCGCCAATCTGGTAGCGGGGGATGGATTTGAACCATCGACCTTTGGGTTATGAGCCCAACGAGCTGCCAGCCTGCTCCACCCCGCATCGAAATTAATTGGTGCCGAGGATCGGACTCGAACCGACACGAAGGCATCCCTTCGACGGATTTTAAGTCCGTTGCGTCTGCCAATTCCGCCACCTCGGCTTGCAACAAATATGATACCAAACAAATGAAAATATGTCAAGGTGTTGACAACAGATTTTTTTAAGAGTATAATCCCTTTTGGGATTTTTAGGAGGAAAATATGATTTTATCCTTACTTTTTAAAAAATTTGATCATCCTTCACTTCCATGCGATGGAAGTAGTGGACGGGTTTTCCTCTTAAGTAAAATAGATCGGGAATTCATTTTTGAAATACGAAGGGCACCTTTAAAAGGTGTCCTTTTTTTATCTCAAAAAGCAGTAGAAAGAGGAGGGAAAAATGAACCTTTTAGGAAAGGATCTTTTTGACGTTGATTCTTTTGAAGTTGAAGACTTTGAAACGATCTTTGAAACGGCAAAAAAATTTAAAAGTGCTGGTTTTACAAAGAAATGGTCGGCCCTTAAAGGAAAAACTGTTTGCACACTCTTCTTTGAATCCTCTACGAGGACAAGAATTTCATTCGAAATAGCTGCTAAAAGACTCGGAGCCGATATCGTGAATTTCACAGCTTCAACGAGCTCGCTGAATAAGGGAGAATCCTTCAAAGATACCGTAAAAACACTCGATGCCATGGGAATAGATCTTTATGTTATCCGTCATTCCGAGCCCGGAAGTCCGATGATGCTCAAGAAATATACAGACGCAATAGTTATAAATGCTGGAGATGGTATCCGTGCACATCCAACGCAGGCAATTCTTGATGCTTTCACCATGTGGGAGAAGTTTGGAAAGATAAAGGGACTTAAAGTTGTTATAGTTGGGGATATACTTCACAGCAGAGTCGCTAAATCAAATGCAAAACTTCTAAACATGATGGGAGCCGAAGTCATCTTCGCAGGTCCGAATACGTTGATTCCAGCCCAGGCCGAAAGGTACGGAATAAAGGTCTCGTACGACGTGAAGAAGGCCGTCAAAAACGCCGATATAGTTATGGGATTAAGAATGCAGCTCGAACGTCAGTCAAATGGCTTTTTCTCATCACTGGATGAATACAACGAATTTTACGGAATAACGCCAAAACTTATGGAATTGGCAAAAAGAGATTCGATCTTCATGCATCCAGGCCCTATGAACAGGGGAGTCGAAGTGATTGAAGCTGTATCGGATTCTGAATCCTCAAAAGTTGAAGAACAAGTAACGAACGGAGTTTTCACGAGAATGGCAATTTTATATCATATGCTTGGAGGTCTTTCGGAATGATCACATTTGACAATGCGATGATTTTCGATGGAGAAAAATTTTATGATGGACAGTTTTCATTTGAACAGGAGTTCATCAACACTGAGAGTGAAGACAAAATAGATCTCAAAGGGCTTTGGGTTATCCCTGCACTTATCGATACACATGCACATTTAAGAGACCCGGGTCAAACCCGCAGAGAAGATCTCTTCTCAGGTTCAATGGCAGCGCTTCACGGTGGAATATCGACGGTCTTCGCAATGCCGAACACCGATCCTGCAATAGATAATGAGACGATGGTGAAATATCTTTACGAAAGGGCTAAAAGTTTAAACGTGAAGATCAAAATTGTCGGTGCGATAACAAAAGGGAGAGAGGGAAAGGAACTCTCGGAGATGGGAAGAATGGCCCGTGCAGGTGTTGTAGGATTTTCTGATGATGGAAATTTCTTGAATGATGCTGCTCTTGCCCGTCATGCGATGGAATACGCATTCGAACTTGGTCTTCCAATAATCTCTCACTGTCAGGATAAAGATTTGGGAAAAGGGTATATGAGAGAGGGATGGTTTTCGACGTTGTACGGTATTTATGCGATGCCCGATGTTGCGGAATCAATAGCCGTGGGAAGAGAGATAGAGCTTTCATACCTTACAAAGGCCCACGTACATATCGCTCATCTTTCAACGAAAAGAGCCTTAAAACTTATAAGAGAAGCGAAGAGAGATGGAATAAATATAACTTGTGATGTTTGTGTTCATCATCTACTTTTCACGGACGAATCTATTCGCGATTATGACACGTCGAAAAAGATAAATCCGCCATTTCCAACGCGTGAAGATCAGCTTGCTCTCTATGAAGGACTGGAAGATGGAACGATAGATACGATAATAACGGATCATGCGCCTTACACGTCCGAAGAAAAAGAGGTTGAATTTCAAATCGCACCATCCGGAATAACAGGTTTTGAAACGCTTCTTAACGAATTGATAATGGTATCTAAAGCAGGACTTCCACCCGAATTGCTCCTGAAAAAAGTTACATCCGATCCGGCTACCCTTTACAATCTTAAAGCCGGAAAGGTGGAAACCGGATATCCTGCCGATTTCATCGTCTTCGATCCTGAAAATTCATGGGTTGTTGAAAGAAAAACTACACTTTCTAAATCCATAAACACACCTTTTTGGGGCCAAAGACTTAAAGGTAAGATTATTGCCACATACATAAACGGAAAGCAGGTGTTCAAAGATGAAGATAACGTATTCGAAGAGCGGATCGTACATTCTGCTTGAGTTACCTTACAAAGGTAAGGCTTTGCCGGGCCAATTTTTCACACTTGCAACTGAAACTGGCCCTTACATTCCAAGGCCATTCAGCGTTTACAGCCTTGAAGATGGGAAAATATCTTTTCTTGTAAAAGCAGGCGGAGAATTCGAAAAATTTCTCAACGGATGTGCAACCGTTGAGATGAATGGACCTTTCGGTAATCCGATCCCGGAACTTGATTCGCCTTTACTCTTGTCTGGAGGATGCGGATATGCACCAGTTCACTTTTACGCACAGACCCATGAATTTTCAGAGATAATAGTTGGTGCGAATGATCCAACATTCTTCGATCTCATCGACCTTCCGGATCATTCGGTGTATGTTACAGATCCAACGACACCTCTCGATATAGCAAAATTTTCTCCGTTAAAGAACATTCTGCTGTGCGGACCTGCCAGCATGATCAAAGATTCAAAGGCACTTTTTGCCGATAAAAATCTTTATTTGATAATGGAAGAAAGGATGGCCTGTGCGAGAGGAATGTGTGAGGGGTGTGCAATAATGACGGATGATGGAGTTAAATTTGTTTGTAAGGATGGACCTGTTTTTCGGGCATCGGAGGTGGATCTCGAGTGGACTTATCGTTGAGGATAAAGGGAATAGAATTCAAAAATCCAATAGTGATTGCTTCTGGTCCCCTCGGATTCGGTGAAGAATTTTTTAAGTACATTTCTTCATCTTTTATAGGAGGATTTACGACAAAGACTATCACTTTAAATCCTGTAATAGGTAATAAACCTCCAAGATTGGTATACGTGGAAGACGGTCTTTTGAATTCGATAGGATTGCAAAATCCAGGACTCGATGCTTTCATAATTAATTACGCTCCCCATCTCCCAGAATCGTGCGTTAGAATAATTTCTGTCGGCGGAGAAAAGGCTGAAGATTTTGCAAGAGTTACAGAAGGTGTGGATAGTTTTGCAGATATGATAGAGATCAATCTTTCATGTCCAAATGTCGGTGGACAAACTATCGTGTCCGATCTCAAAAGTGCGAAAGCAGTTGTAAGCGCTTGCAGAAAGTCGACGAAGAAGCCTTTAATAGCAAAATTGTCGCCAGATGAGGATCCAGTGATTCAAGCACGAATGGCCGTTGATGCCGGAGCCGATGTGGTGAATATCGGAAATTCAATTCAAGGTGCAAGATTCAACGTTGACAGCGGGAGGCCCTTCCTTAAAAATGTCAAGGGTGGTCTTAGCGGTCCAGCATTCATGCCTGTTATTTTGTTGAAGGTTTACCAGATAAAGGATGCCTTTCCTGATCTTCCTGTGATTGGACTCGGAGGAGTCAGAAAGGCTGAAGACATCGTTGAATACGCAATAGCGGGGGCATCACTTGCAGGGATAGGAAGTAGTGCGATGATAAATCCAGATAACGTTAGGATCATTTACGAAAATCTTCAAAAGTTCATGGATAAGAGAGGATTCAATTTCAGAGAGATGATAGGAATTGCGCATAGAGGTGGTTTTGTATGAAGTTCATCGATAAACTTCGAAGAAGGATGGATGAAGTTAAAAATGTTCTCGCAATAGGTCTTGATACCGACATAGAAAGATTGCCAGAAAAATTTTCAAAGGACTCTCATGGAATGTACGAATTCAACTGTATGATAATTGAATCGACAAAAAATTTAGCCTGCGCTTACAAAATAAATTCGGCATTTTACGAATCATCGGGATATGATGGCATGAGAACACTTCAAAAGACGCGCGATCTTATAGGAGATATCCCTGTAATATACGATGCTAAAAGGGGAGACATAGAGTCAACAGCGAAAGCTTACGCAAAAGCGGCCTTCGAACTCTTCGACTTCGATGCGATAACGCTCTCTCCATACATGGGAGAGGATGCACTAAATCCATTTTTGAAATACGAAGAGAAGTACTCTTTTGTTCTTTGCCTTTCATCGAACAAAAGTGCTGATAACTTTGAATACCATGGAGAGCCTCCACTTTACTCTGAAGTTGCACACCTTGTAAATCAAAAGAATTATGAAAGCGGTAACTGTGGACTTGTCGTTGGTGCGACCGTTGCCGGTAGACTGGCAGAGATATCAAAGATGGCACCGAAAAGTCTGATACTTATTCCTGGCATTGGGACACAGGGTGGAGATGCTTATGCTGTCATGCATTCGGTAGATCATCAAAAGATCATAGTCAATGTTTCAAGAGCGATAATCTTTGCCGATGATCCTGTCGCTTCTGCAATGAACTATTCAAAAATTCTGTCATTTTGAGGTGAGATTATGGATTTCAGAAAAGTTTTAGAAGAAACAGGTGCGCTCCTTCACGGACATTTTCTGCTCTCGTCGGGACTTCATTCAGATACCTATATACAATGTGCTAAAATTCTAAAATATCCATGGTATGCACAGGAACTCGGATATGAGATCTCCATGAAAGTATCAGTTTACGATCCGGATTGTATAGTTTCTCCAGCCATCGGTGGAATAATAATAGGATACGAAGTGGCAAAACATTTAAGCCTTCCTTTTCTTTTCACCGAAAGGGACGAGAGTGGATACATGAAATTCAGAAGAGAGTTCGATCCATCTGGTTACAAACGCATCGTGATAGTTGAAGATGTCGTAACAACAGGTAAATCTACGGGGGAAGTCATTGTGGCACTCAAAAATGCCGGAGCGGAAGTTGTGTGTGCATCCGCGATAGCCAACAGGGGAGAAACCCATGAAATAGCTGGCTTACCTCTCAAAGCACTCATCGATCTTCCGCTGAAGCATTATGAGGTTCAATCGTGTCCAATGTGTAAAAGTGGCATCGAACTTGTAAAACCAGGGACGAGAAAATTTTGAAAGATGAGTTTTCATCTTTAATGTGCTATAATTCACATGATCTTAGATGGAGGACTGTCTGACATCAAGGAGGCAAAGATGAAAACACCTGAAGCATACAGAACACATATAATTTTTATTGGAAGAAGAAATGCCGGTAAATCATCACTCTTCAACGCATTTATAGGTTCGCAAGTAGCGATAGTTTCAGATCACCCGGGTACAACGACAGATCCTGTGTACAAATCCATGGAGCTTCTCCCAATAGGGCCTGTGACGCTCATAGACACTGCCGGTACAGATGACGAAGGTCAGCTTGGACAGTTGAGGAGTTCCAAAACCTTTTCAACGCTTCATAAGGCAGACATAGCGTGCCTTGTGATCGAAGCGAACGGGATGTGGACGGAATACGAAGAAAGTATAGTTGATGAACTCAAAGCTCTGGAGATACCATTCATCGTTTCACTTTCGAAATATGATCTTGGAGTGAATGAAGGGCTCGTAGAATTCATCAAATCAAAAAAATATGAGTACAGGGTACTTTCCGTATCGGATGAAGGATCTATTGATGGTTTGAGAGTTGCGATCGCTTCGATCGCAAAGAAACCTTATGAACCACCACTGATCGAAGATCTTATCGATGGGGGAGATTTTGTCGTTCTCGTTGTACCCATAGATCTGGAAGCACCAAAGGGAAGACTCATAGTGCCACAGGTAGAGGCTATAAGAGAATGTTTGGATGCCGAAGCGATACCTGTTGTAACAAAAGAAAGAGAGTTAAGGTGGACGCTCGAAGGGCTTAAAAATAAGCCAAAGCTCGTCGTAACCGACTCTCAAGCCATCATGAAAGTTATGGCCGATGTGCCCGAAGATCTTCCGCTGACGACCTTTTCTGTCCTTGAGGCGAGACACAAAGGAGACCTCATAGAGCTCGTAAAAGGATTGAGCGCGATAAACAACCTTAAAGATGGAGAAGATATTTTGATCTCCGAAGCCTGTGATCATAGAACTTTAGCAGATGATATTGCGAGGGTAAAAATTCCAAGATGGCTCGAGAATTTTACGGGTAAAAAGTTTAACTTTGAAATTCACTCAGGAAGAGAGTACCCTCAAGATCTTCAAAAGTATAAGCTCATAATTCATTGTGGTGGATGCGTTATAACAAGACAGATGATGATTGAAAGGATTAAACAGGCTAAAGCACTTGGGATACCCATAGTGAATTACGGTGTCATAATTTCGTACATGCACGGTGCCACACCGAGAGTATTTGAACCATTTCCCGAAGTGAAAATGATCTTTAGTGAGATTGAAAATGCGCAAAGAACATGATTCTCTTGGTGAATTGTTCGTTCCAGAAGACGCTTATTACGGTTCCTTCACGGCACGCGCGATAAACAATTTTCCTCCACTTCATAAGATTCATCCCGAACTTGTAAGCGCATTTTCAGATGTGAAATGGGCGTGCGCAAGTGCGAATGAAGAACTCGGAACTATAGATCCTGAACTTTCAACGGTTATAAAAGCCGCATGTGACGAATTGAAAGATGAAAAACTTTCAAAATGGCTCATCGTCGATCCTTTAAGCGGTGGCGCTGGCACATCCGTGAACATGAATTTCAACGAGGTCATAGCGAAAAGGGCAACCGAATTACTCGGTGAAAAATTGGGTGGGAACGTTCATCCACTCGATCATGTCAACAAATCACAATCAACAAATGATGTTTATCCGACCGCGATCAAAATTGGAGCCATAAGACTTTTGAGAGTTCTTGTTGATGATGTTGCGGCACTCCAAGAGAGTCTTCAGTCAAAAGAAAGAGAATTTTCCGGGATATTGAAAGTCGGAAGGACCGAGATGCAGGATGCCGTGCCGATGACTTTAGGTCAGGAATTCGGTGCATGGGCAGAGGCCGTGAGCCGTGACAGATGGAGACTTTACAAGGTTGAAGAAAGATTAAGGTTCATAAATCTTGGAGGAACTGCGATAGGAAATGGAATAGATGCTCCGCAGAGCTTCTCATTCATCGTTACAAGAAAACTTGTTGAACGTTCGCAAATCGGTCTTGTAAGATCGGAAAATCTCATCGAAGCAACACAGAATACCGATGTTTTCGCCGAAGTACACGGCCTTCTTAAAACTCTTGCCTCAAACATCATCAAAATATCTAATGATTTGAGGTTACTGTCCGGTATAACGGGTGAGATAAAGTTGAAGGCCGTTCAGCCTGGAAGTTCAATAATGGCAGGGAAGATCAATCCCGTTCTTCCTGAATACGCGATCCAGTTAGCGATCAAAGTCATTTCAAATGATGTTGCGATGAACATCGCTGTCTCCTCGGGCAATCTTGAGCTTAACGCATTTTTGCCACTTATACAGTACGTACTTTACGATTCGTTCGATTCACTCATCGCAGCGACGGTAGGTTTGAAAAAAGCTATCAGCGATGTTGAGGCTGGCAAAGAAAGGTGTGAAGAAAATCTTCGCAAAAGTGCGATGATCGCAACATGCTTCGTTCCAATACTCGGATACGACAGGGTATCTAAGATAGTTAAAGAGGCACTTGAAACTAAAAGAGAGATCAAGGAGTTGCTCGTTGAGGCAGGTCTCACAGAAGAATTCGTTGAAAGTGCCATGGATCCTAAAAAAATGATAGCCCTCGGGTATGTACCTAAACCTTTATGATCTGAATTTCACCCTTTTGAGTGTAAAATAGAGATAGTTTCAAAAATGTACCGGATTTTTTAAGTCAAAAGGGGAGGTTTTAGAATGACCTGGAGAGGATGGACGGCTTTAGCCGCCGGTGTCTGGTTCATAATAGCTGGATTCCTGTCACTGGGTGCAACTGGCAATATGGTTAACGATCTGGTCATCGGGATAATAGTTGCGATAGTTGGGTTCATGATGCTACCAGAAGGTTCGGCCTGGCAAGGATGGATCATAGGACTTATCGGTGGAGTGTGGATGATAATAGCGGCCTTTATACCTTACGTGAGTGATCCAAAGATTCATCATCTTCACAACCTTGTGAATGATCTGATCGTTGGAATAATAATTTTGATAGTTGCACTTTTCGAAAGGGCACAGAAAGCTAAACCATCAAAGCCTGCACCGAAAGCGGCAAATGAAAATCCTCAAAAGTGAGACGATCATTTTTTTGTCTCTCTGAAGACGATATCAGAAAACTTATCTGAATCGGTGGAATAAATTTTTTCTTTCAAGCGGTAAAGATTACCGCACTCTTTTTTTACCTTCGATATCACGCGCATCATCGGTGGCGGCATGAGCCCCCAACTTTCAAGAGCCTCTTCATTCAAGAGCCCATCAGAATTACCGTAAAAAACTATCTTTCCGTCCGAGATGACAAGCAACTTTTTGAAATGTGTTATCGCCTCTTCAACGGAGTGTGTTACCATCACCGTGCTCTTGCCTCTCGATTGAAAAACTTTAAGCATGTCAAAAAACTTTTTCGCACTCACTGGATCAAGTGAAGATGTTGGTTCATCGAATATGAGATATTTAGGGTCGCATGAGATTATGGATGCGATGGCAACCTTTCTCTGTTCCCCACCAGAAAGTGCGAACGGGGATCTCGAGAGTATGTCCGGCCTCAGACCAACTATCATTATAGAGTCCATTATGAGCTTTCTAATATCCGTTTCATTCATTCCAAAATTTCTTGGTCCAAAGGCTATCTCCTCGTAAATATTTTCGGCGAAAAATTGGTGCTCTGGGTACTGAAAGACAAGACCTATTTTTTTTCTAACCTCAACGATGGATGCTTTATCGGACGTCTGAATTCCATCAACCTCAACCATTCCAATCGTTGGCTTTATTATTCCGTTCATGAGTTGCAGGATAGTTGATTTACCGGAACCAGTTCTTCCAAGTATTGCGATAGGTTCGTCTTCTTTGATCTCGAATGATATATTGCTTACCGCTTCTTTTTCGAAAGGAGTTTTTCTGTCGTATATATAGCTTACATTTTCAAATTTTATCGACAAAATTTCACCAGCCGTTCCGCCAATTCTTCAACATCGAAGAGGCGATCGATGATCCCCTTTTTGAAAAGATCCATCTGAAAATCAACGAATTCGGAACTTCCAAATTCATCTCTTATCATTTCAACAACGTCTACCGGCCGTCCATCAAAGGCTACTTTGCCATTCCTGAGATATATGATTCTTTGGGCAAAAACTATTTCATCGACGAGGTGCGTTGAAAAGATTATGGTATGACCTATTCCATGAAGCTTCACGAGCATCTTTAAAATAGTCTCTCTGCTCATCGGATCCATCATCGAAGTTGGTTCATCCATCACTATGTACTTCGGCCTCATCGAAAGAATATCTGCAACGCAGAGTAACTGTTTCTGTCCTCCAGACAATCTGTGAGGCTCCATATTTTTGAACCTATCGAGTCCAACGAATTCGAGGGCTTCCTTTATACGTTCAATCATTTCCGGCCTTGGTACACCCAAATTTTCAAGGCCAAATGCAACATCTTCTTCCACCGTAGTTCCGACGATCTGACTTTCGGGATTTTGGAAGACTATACCAACATTTCTCCTTACCTCCCATATCTTATCTTCATCTTTGGTATCAACTCCATCGACTTCGACTTTGCCTTTCGTAGGCAGGAGCAAGCCATTCATGAGTTTGAACATCGACGTCTTTCCCGTTCCATTCAATCCAAGAACAGCTACGAATTCTCCCTCGCCGATCTCTAAATTCATGTCTTCAAGTATTTGCAGATTTTCATAATTGAAATAGGAACCTTCAAATTTTATCATTTCTACTCGAGAGGTAAACTCTTATGCCACCATCTTTCACAAGTGTTGATGTCTTTCCAAAAACACGCTTCATTTCGCGCTCTATCGTACTTCCGCCCTTGTTGTGGAATCCAACGCAAATGAGCGCGCCCCCGCCTTTCAAATGAGTGTAAGACTCTTCAACGAGATCGACCCAGACCCTTTTACCTGCAGCCATCGGAGGATTGAATGCTATGAAATCGAAAAGATGATCGTTCCACGGTTCAAAACCGTTACCCTTTTTTACTTCTGCCTGAATGTTGTTATTTTTGGCATTCATCTTCGCATACTCAAAGGCTCTCTCATTCACATCACTCATGAAAAGATTTATGTTAGGGTTCGAAGCTTTCAAAGAAATACCTATGAAGCCATATCCACAGCCAAGATCGAGAAGGTCTCCACCTGAAAGTTCAGGAAAATTTCTTACCAATACAACGGAGGCCATATCGGGAAAGCCGTAAGCGAAAACACCGCTCACGCTTTTGAAGTGAAGCTTTGAACCTTTAACTTTGAAGTCAAATTCTTTCTCAACAATCTTACTTGTTGGTCTTTCGGAAAAGTAATGTTCAAACAAGATTTTTTCCTCCATATTCGCACAGATCGATCAAAGTACAATTCTGACATACCGGTCTTGCCCTGCAGTAGATCTTACAGTGCTGAACGATGAGTGCGTGAAAATCACCGAGAGTTTTTGAATCGGATGACATATCTTTTAAAAGCGGTGTATATCTTTCTTTAGATAAACCTATCCTTGAAAAAAGCCGCTTCGTGTACGCATCGACTATGAAAACAGGCCGGTTAAAGATGTAAAGCAGCATGGAATCGGCCGTTTCCCTTCCAATGCCGTTAACGCTTAAAAGCATCTTTAAAAGTTTTTCTGTATCAAACGCATCAAGCTTATCGAAATCGAATGAGAACTCTGCGAAAAAAGAGAGAAAGTTCTTCAACCTATTCGTTTTCAATCTTGGAAAGCCAGAAGGCTTTATGAGCAAAGCAAGTTTCTCTGACGGTGCTATGTACATCCTGTATGGTTCAAGCAATCCGGCATTTTCTAAATTTTTTATAGACAGTATAACATTGCGCCACATAGTATTTTGTGTGAGAATTGCGCCAACAGCTATTTCAAACTTCGAATCGGCCGGCCACCAATTCTGGGACCCGTACCTATCAGAAAGTCTTTTGAAAATTTCATCTATCCCGAGTTCACGTGTCAAGGATTTTTTCTTTCCTTTCGATTTTCATTCAAAGATAGTATACCATTGATTCTCACCGAACAGGTCTATGATATTCAGTCTAAGCCTTCTGTCATTCTGGCATATACTAAATCTCTTTTAAAAGTGAAATGAATGAACAGCACGTAGCACATGGCTCATGGCAGGTGGGGCGTAGAACAAACAGTGAATAGTGAGAAGTAAGCGATAAATGGCAAATACTTATTTGCTGTCACGAAAGACGAATGCCGGAGCCAACGATATTTCATATTTAGCGTTGATCAAGTATACAAACCAGAATCGCCTTGAAACTTATCAGCAAATAGTTCTTGGCTTCCAACCCACTACTCACTAATCACTAATGCCTACTCACTACTCACTAATGTCTAATGTCTACTCACTTCTTGTTGCCATATGCCATATGCTGTCTTTGCACTAATGTCTAATGCCTACTCACTAATCACTAATGTCTAATGCCTAATGCCTAATGCCTAATGTCTTTCTGGTTTTTTAACAGTTCTTCTTCCGGCACATCTCTGAAATATTTGGCTGGGACTCCTGCAACTATGACTGCGGGCGGAACATCTTTTGTCACAACGGCACCGGCAGCTACGAGAGTCTTTCTGGTTTTTTAACAGTTCTTCTTCCGGCACATCTCTGAAATATTTGGCTGGGACTCCTGCAACTATGACTGCGGGCGGAACATCTTTTGTCACAACGGCACCGGCAGCTACGAGAGCGTCTTCGCCTATCGTGACACCCGGTAAAAGTGTTGCGTTTACGCCTATTCTCGCGCCTTTTTTTAGAGTTGGACCTTTGAAGTACTTGAACCTTTCTTCCGTTCTTCCAAGGTAATTGTCATTTGAAAAAGCAACCTCCGGCGCTATGAAACAATTATCCTCTACGGTTGACATTGCCGTTATGTAAGCTTCCGTTTCTATTTTTACATGGGCACCTATCTTCGTTTCGTTTTCAACCGAAACACCTCTTCCGATTATCGTGTACTCTCCAACTTCTACATCTTCACGGATAGAAACGAGATCTCCAACGAAGACGTAATCATTCAAAATTGTCCCCTTGTATATCACGCAATTGGCACCTACCGTCACGTATTTGCCAATTATAAGCGGAGAAAGCGCCTTCACCTTAGTTGTGGCGCTCGCTTTCGCCTTGTATGGACTCTTACCGAGTACGGTGCAGTCCGATATCACGGATCCTTCTCCTATTTTTACACCGGAATGTACGACAACGTTGTACCCTATTTTAACATCTCTGGCGATCTCAACATCGTCCTCTATGACGGTATTTTCTCCTATCTCAACGTTCACGCCTATCTTCGCATTTTTACTCACACTCATAGCTTTTTCTTTACCCTTCGAGGATTGCGTTTATCTCTTTCATAACATCCACGGTCAATTTTGATTTCATCTCATAAGCTTCAAGATTTTCTCTTATCTGATCTACGCTACTGACTCCAAGGATGACACTACTGACATGATCATTTTTAAGAATCCATGCAAGTGCGAGTTGTGATGATTTCATACCGGCTTTTTTTGCTATCTTACCGATCTCACCAACTTTGTTAAGTGTTTTCTCCGATAGACGGTCCTGATCGTCCATATGTTTTTTGAGATCTGGAAATTTATCGAGTCTGCTTCCTTTCGGAATTCCTTTGTTGTACTTTCCTGTAAGAATTCCAGACGCAAGGGGACTGAAGGTCGTCAAACCCATTCCGTATTTTTCGTATATCGGAAGATACTCACGCTCTACACGGCTTCTCACAAGCATGTTGTACTGTGGTTGCTCGACGATAGGTTCGATGCAATTCAAAGCCTTACACGCAACATGGGCATTTTCAATCTGATTCGCACTCCATTCCGATGTGCCCCAGTACATGGCAACACCACTTCTCACAAGATAATCCATCGCGAGAACGGTCTCTTCTATCGGAACGGAAGGATCGGGTCTGTGACAGTAAAGTATATCTACGTAATCTAATTGAAGGCGCTTAAGAGAACTCCATGTCCCCTCTAAAAGATGTTTCCTCGAAAGGCCAAGATCATTTGGCCCTTCTCCGCCCCAGAAGATCTTTGTGCTTACGACGAGATCCTCCCTTTTGAATTCTTTTAGAACCTGACCCATCATGAATTCTGCCATCCCATGCTCGTATCCTTCTGCGGTATCAAAAAAATTGACACCATTTTTGAAAGCTTCTTTCATACACGCCTTCGCATTTTCTGTATCAAGTTGATTTCCGAATGTTATCCACGAACCAAATCCAAGCTCGCTTACTTTGAGTCCCCATTTACCAACTTTTCTGTATTCCATAAAGAACCTCCTTTTAAGTTATAGATCTTATCAAAAATCCAACTATGTAAGCGACGAAAGCCGCTGCGCTTCCCATTAAAAGCATCTCAACACCGCTTTTAATCCAGCTACCACCCGTTACACTTTTTCTTATCGCACCGACTGTAAAAAGCGTCATCAGAGTCAAAATAGTTGCTATCACAAAGGTATTCTGCTCAAAAAGTGGAATAAAACTCGCAAGGACGTAAGTTATCAAAGGCATGAACCCGAAAAGTACGAAAGAAAGGAAGGTTACGAGCGCATCTTTAACTGGCGAATCGTGCTTTTCCTCCAAAATTCCAAGCTCTTCGTGCATCATAGTATCTACCCAAAGTCGTTTATCCGAACTTATGAGATCGACCAGAGCCCTTGCTTTTTCATCGCTTATGCCTCTTTCTTTGTAAATCTGGAACATCTCCTCCTTTTCAGATTGCGGATCTATTTCAACCTCCCACTCCTCGCGCTTTCGCTCCGTCTCATCGTACTTTGCGGTTGTTCTGTGTGAAAGGTAATCTCCCATCGCCATGGAAAAGCCATCTCCAAAAAGATTCGCGAATCCCATTATAAGAACTATCTGTGGATTCAAATGTGCGCCCATAGCACCGGCAACAACGGCAAATGTTGTGATTATTCCATCACTCGCACCGTAAACTACAGACCCCATATACCTGCCCTGCGTTGTTTTGTGCCACGCTTCACCGGCTATAATCTCTCTTGAATGAGCTTTTTTGTGAAGTTCGATATCCTTATTTTCGAATGACTTCTTTGCAAGATCGAATCTGCTTTCCTTTTTCATCATCAACTCCATGAGATCGATTATCATTTCTATTATATCATAAAATAAAAGTCCGGCATAAATGCCGGACTTGTGTATTTGTTATAGTTATGGTAATGCCCTGAACAGTGTTAAAACCTGCTGCGGGTTGGTGTTTGCCTGACCCAACATTGCCATTGAAGATTGGAGCAGTATCTGCTCTTTGGAGTATTGAGTCATCTCAAGTGCCATATCGGCATCTTGAATCGTACCTTGAGAAGATGTCATATTCGTCGAAGAAGTCTGGAGGTTGTTAGTTATATCCGTTATCCTGTCCTGAAGAGCGCCTAACTTTGAAGCTTCAGTCGAGACAACCTGATTCGCGTTGCTTATCATAGATATAGCAGCCTCTGCTCCAGCCTGCGTTGTCACATCTATCGTCGAGTAATATCCATTGCCAAGATAGGTGTTGGTAGAAGCCTGAGGATCCTGAGCAGTATTTATAGGACTTGTTGATTCAAGGCCGAGTGCCTGTGCACCCATATCGTTTAAACCGAGAGAAACGGTCTGCGCCTGATTGGCACCGATCTGGAATGTAAGAGAATTGTTATCGCCTGCCTTATTTCCGGTAGCTTCATCGAGTCTCACTGCACCGGTATTCACAACACTGTATGCTGCAGTCGAAGCATTGGCGTAAACTTTTGGTGTTCCAGTGGACATTCCTGCAAGATTTACGGTTATTAAGGTCGTATATGGCGAACCACCAGATGTGCTTTGTATGTTAATAGTCATTTTATTTCCTGATATATAAACCCCGCTAGTAGTTCCTGAAGTTGTTGCTAATCCATTTAGCAAATTCCCATTGTAATACACCTGAACCGCGTTAGGCGCACTTGCTGTTCCAGTCGTTATTGTATTAATGGTAAGTGTTGTATTTGCTGACACAGTAGTACCGTTAGCTATTGAGGCAGAAGTTAAGTTGGCTGAAGGGTTCACAAGCGTTGCCGTGCCTGACGCACCTGTGTAGTTGAGATTCCCATTGAGAAGGACTTGAGTGTTGAACTGGGTTGTGTTCCTTATCTGGTCGATCTGACTTACGAGTTGGTTCATTTCCTGCTGGATCTGCTGTCTGTCCGATGTCGTGTTGGTGTCGTTTGACGCTTGAACGGCTAACTGGTTCATGCTTTGCAATATAGCTTGATCCTGCGAAAGCGCTCCCGTTGCGGTTTGAATGAGACTTATACCATTCTGGGCATTTGACATTGCGGTGTTGAGACCGTTAACCTGACCTTCCATTTTCTGAATTATCGCGTAACTTGCAGGGTTATCTGCCGCACTGTTTATCTTGTACCCTGTTGATAGTTGTTCAATAGTCTGCTGCATCTGGTTATTCGTGTTATTCACTGCCATCCATGCATTCAATGCAGGGATATTCTGGTTAATCTGCATAAATCCACCTCCGTGTTTTCATTTTTTTATCTTCCTTGATACTGGATTCCGGAATCCACCATTATTATCGGCGAGTAGAAAAAAAACTTTAATCATACTTTCTACATGAAATTTTTTGTGTCCGTGATCAAGGAGATGCCTATTTCAACTATCGGAGATGAGATTACAAGCGCATCGGAAAAGGGGAGATCTATCTTTGTGAATCCTTCTAAAATGACATTGGAGCTTTTGAACCAATCAAAAGCGTAAGAGGCAAAAAAGGATAAAGTGTTTGGCATCTCGCCTGAATAATTGGCAGGTGCGAGGAAAAGTACATTCTGAATCCTGTTGTAATTGAAATCTGAATAAAATCTTGAATATTCGATCGACGAGAAGAAAGCATCCATTTTGAGATCTACTTCGAGATCAAAAAAATTTCTTCCCACTTCGATTATCTTATCTGTACTGAATGCCTCCGGCAGAGTTCCAAATTCAGAGTCAGCACCGGCAAAGAAGTTTAAATTTTTATATCTGTAAACCTCGATCAGGATGTAAGGATCGACGTAAGTAGTTGTAGATTCACAAAGGTTGATTCCGGCAAAATTTTCGAATGAAATCGAGGAGTAAGGATAACCGATCTCAACGTTAAGAGGTGTTGCAGATATTCCTATGTAAGATTGTGTGTTAGATAGAGTGAAAGATACGGGTATAGATAGACCGATGATGGGTATTGAAAGCGCGATGGAGATGATGATGATGAATTTCACTCTTTATCACTTTCTTTCCATACCTCGAATCTTCTCAGAAGGGATAAAATAAATCCAAAAACCATCAAGGTTATCGAAGCGAAAAAAAGATCTTCTGCGAATGAATTCTTTTCGAAAAAGATAAGATCTTTTGAAAAAATGAGTGTAACGGCTTGGGCAACAAAGAAATTGGCTGATGCCATTATCCAGTAGTTGATCGAATTCTTAAAAAGATATTTCACGGCGTACTCCTGCCTCGTGTATCCTAAGGAGAGGATCGTCGCTCTGTGAACGCTGTCGTATTTGTCAACGCCGGGTGTCACAGTAGATACTATGTAGATGAATGTGGAGATGACCATTATCAAAGCCCCGATTGGTGGATTAAGGGCAAGAATGACAAAAACTCCGAAGAGCATCACACCAACCGGAAAAAGGCCCTGAAAATATCTTAAAAAGCTCGTGCTCAAACTTTTCTTTTCAACAACCCTATTTCTAACGTACCAAAAAGCCAGCACGAAGCCAGCACCGGTTATCAGAGCAGCTTCAATTATATCTACCCAGATGATCGATATGATGTTCAACTCGTCTTCTTATCCTCCTTTTGAGGAGTTGTATTCATATTCTGTGGATTTTTGAAGACTTCTGCCACAGCGCCAAGACTTGATAGGATGCCAGATGTTTCAAATGGGAGGAAGATCTTCGTTGCCTGACCGTTCGCAATAGTTTGAAGCGCATCTAAATATCTTATGGTTAAAAGGTCTGGAGTTGGATTACCCGAATGGATCGCATCGAAGACTATCTTAACGGCCGCACCCTCTCCTTCGGCTTCGGTCTGCAATTTGTACTTCTGTGCATCTGCTATTCTCTGTATTGCGGTCGCATCTCCTTCGGCTTTAAGAATTTGAGACTGTTTTTGTCCTTCGGCCTGAAGAATTTGAGATTGTTTTATCCCTTCCGATTCAAGTATGGCAGCCCTTTTAGTTCTTTCAGCCTTCATCTGCTGGCTCATCGCTTCTGTTATGTCTTTCGGAGGTTGTATGGTTTTTATCTCAACCCTTGTAACTCTCACGCCCCATTTGTCCGTTGCCTCATCAAGTGTGTCGCGCAATTTAGCATTTATCATTTCCCTCGATGTTAAAGCCTGATCGAGTTCAAGCTCACCTATGACATTTCTTAAGTTGGTTTGGGCAAGCGCTGTTGCAGCAGGCTCAAAAGCTTTTACGTTGTAGTTAACTTTAAATGCGTCAGAAACCTGAAAGTATATTATAGCGTCAACAGATACCACGACATTGTCACGTGTTATGACCTCCTGTGGTGGAACATTTATGAAATGTTCACGCATATCTATCTTAGTCATCCTTTCAAAGAAGGGTATTATGAGATGGAGGCCTGATTGCGCTTCCCTCGAAAATTTACCAAGTCTTTCAACGAGCCCTCTTTGAAATGGCCTAACGATCTTTATTCCGGTAATTGCCACCACGATCAAAAATACGGCGATCACAACGCCAATTATTATACCTAAGATCATTTTTGGTCCTCCTTTCTTACTATAACCTTCGTACCTTCAACTCTGATGATGATCACGTATTCATTCATTTCTATTATTGATCCGTCAGAGCTTACAGCTCTCCATATATCACCACTGATTTTGATCTTTCCTTTGTTTCTTTCAGGATCTATAGTTTCTATCACGAGTGCTTTCCCGCCAATTATTTCATCTATACTTATTTTTCTGGGAGAATCTCTTCGCTGGAGTATTTTAAGCGCTATCGGACGTGTGAAGATCACAAGAACGGCCGAAACGACTATGAAGACGATTATCTGTACTATGATGCCTACGAACAAAGAGGTTACCGCAGCCGCAAAAGCTCCGAGCCCAAACCAGAAAAGAAAAAATGTTGGGATGAATATCTCCGTCGCACACATCAAGGCTCCAAGTATTATCCAAAATAGAAGAGCCATATTTCACCATCCTTTCACTTCAAAGTAAAGATCTTTGAAGGGTGAACGTACATAACAGGAAAGTCTATCTCAAGTTCTTCGATAGCTTTGTTAACATATCTTTTTATATTTCTCTCATACCTTGTTGATATGTGATAAAGTATGAGTGATTTAACGTTCGCCGATTTTGCCAGCTTCAATACTTCTTTCACAGATGAATGATTATTTCCCTTTCTGTCATTTTCATCCAAAAAGGTTGACTCATGGATCAAAAGATCCGTTCCGTAAGCATCTTTGGATGAAATGGGAACTGCATCACCGCTTATCGTCAAAATTTTATGTTCGTAGTCGACCGTTATCTCTTCTCTTCCGTACTTTTTTATAAGATCGAGTATATCTTTTTGATCCATATTTCTGTATTCATCTTTTAAGTGCTTTCTTTTCTCATAAATGTTGTATCCGAAACTAACTTCGTTCATGGTATGATGAGTACGGAAAGGTCTTATAACTCTTTTAACTCCTCCGGTTCTGTGGAGTACCACTTCTTCTCCAACATCTATCGGTTTTATAAGCAAATTGTACTTCAAATCATCGTTGACTTTCAGTATGAAGTCCAAAAATTCCTCAACGGACTTTCCGCCCTTTGGGTAATATATTTCCAGTTCTTTTTCTTTATCACCCATAGCATTGTTGCGAGTGTTCACGAGCCCCCATAAACCTGCTATGTGATCCGCATGGCCATGCGTCAAAAAGACACGCTTCACGGCAAAAGATTTATTTCCAAGGTACGTGCTAACACCTTCTCCGCAATCCACAAGCATCCGGTCTGGAGAATAATAAACCCACGTTGAATAAAGGGCCTTCGAGTACATGATTATATTCAATTTTTTTCAACCCTGACCGTTATTTTACCCGAAACTCCATTCCCGAACTTCACCTTTACATCATGAATGCCAAGCTCTTTTATAGGCTCCATCTCGATATTTTTTCTGTCAAATTCTTCGCCAAGATATTCAGAGAGCTTCTGAGCAATTTCATTTGAAGTTACAGAACCGTAAAGTTTATTGGCTTCGCCTGAATGTGCTTTTATGACTATCTCAGCTTTCATAAGCTCGGCAATTTTTTGATTCGCTTCCGCTATTTCTTTTTTCCTTTTTGCATCTTCTTCCAATTTTTTCCTTTTCACGGAATCTATAACACTTTTCGTGGCCTCGGCAGCCAATTTGTTTGGCAAAAGATAGTTTCTTGCATATCCATCGGCCACATCAACTATCTCTCCGGCTTTTCCTAACGCTTTAACATCCTGCAAAAGAAAGATTTTCACATTTCATCATCCCTTAATTTAACATAACATGAAGAGGCCGTCTGGCCTCTTCAATCTTTTGTATATGGAATAAGCGCAGCTTCTCTTGAACGTTTAACCGATTCGGCAAGCATTCTTTGATGTTTTGCACAAACACCAGTTATCCTTCTTGGAAGAATTTTGCCCTTATCGCTTACAAATTTTCTCAAGGTTCTTGTGTCCTTGTAATCTATGTAATTTATATCGTTCGTACAAAAAAAGCACTTTCTGACTCTTCTTTTGAAATTACTTGAAGATTTTTTATTAGAATCTTTATCTCCTCTATCGTAAGACATCTTCGATTACCTCCATAATTTTAAAATGGTACTTCGTCACTATCACCATTACCGGAAGCCAAACCATCATCTTCGGATGGCAAATTCCCACTTTGAAGATCCTCGGGTGGAACTTCTCCCGGTTCTTCGGTACGCTTTTCGAGTGGTTGAACTCTGTTAGCGATTATCTCCGTCGTGATCCTTTTGTTTCCGTCTCTATCCTGCCATGAATTGTTCCTTAAGGATCCTTCCACGAGAAGCAGCCTTCCCTTTTTAACGTAAGACTTCACGAATTCAGCATTTTTACCGAAGCAAACTATTCTGAAAAAATCTGCCTGTTGCTGATCTTTAGAATATCTGTTAACCGCAAGACTGAAATTCACAACTTCAGCCCCACCAGTTGTGGCTTTCATCTCAGGATCCTGTGTGATCCTTCCAACAAGAATTACCCTGTTGTAGTTCACGAATTATCTCCAGCCTTTTCTTCTACGACAGGTACTTCAGCAGGTATTGGTTCTTCAGGTTGAACTTCTGGATTTTCTACTGGTTGTTCTTGCCCTGCTTCTTCAACCTTTTCAACAACAGGATGTTTTTCAATGTCTTCTCTTCTCACTGTAAGGTGCCTGAATATCTCCGGAATAACCCTGTACATATCTTCAAGAGTCTTAACTTTTGAAGGATCCGAATCGAAAAGTATGATGGTGTAATCTCCTTCAAAAAACTTACCAATTCTGAAGGCTAATTGCCTGACACCCCACCTGTCTACCTTTCTTATCTGTCCGCCCATCTTTTCTTCGATCTGGTTTTTAACACGATCGACGAGCTTATTCCTTGCTTCTTCGTCAAGTGTGGGATCGACGATAAAAAGCGTTTCGTAAATCTTCATAAACTTACCTCCCATGGACAATTTGGCCCTGCCTATGGCAGAGCGGGTAAATTGATTATACCATAGAAATTGAAAAGAATATACTATTTCAACAAGTTGAATGTCGAAGCCAACGATATTTCATATTTAAAGTTGGTCAAGTACATTGAAACAGTTGACAGTCAAAAGTGTAAAATGTAAAATAAATTACGCATGGCAAGAAATGAAAGAAAAGGGTGAAAGATGAGAATAGCGCTGATCATGGTTATGAGTTTAAACGGTAAGATCTCAAGAACGCATGACTCGAAAGTGGACTGGAATTCAGCAGAAGATCTTGAATGGTTCAAAAAGATAACAAAATTTTTGGGTGTTGTGGTGGTTGGAAGGAAGACGTTCGAAACTTTCAAAGCTCCTCTCAAAGATAGGGTGAATATAGTTATGACCCGCACACCTTCCGCGTACACGAGTGATAAAAATTTGATCTACACTTCAAACTCTCCGGAGCAAATAGTTGAAATGGTTGAAAAAATGGGTCATGATTCTTTGGCTGTTATAGGAGGTCAGAAAGTTTTTACAGCTTTTCTTAATGCCAGATTGATCGATGAGGTTTATATAACTTATGAGCCACTTTTCATCGATGGGATAGACCCGTTCGATACTTTAGGCTTCGATCTAAGGATGAGAATGGTCGATCTCAACTTCATCAATTCAAATTCTTTCGTTGTACACTATATCATCGATGAATTCAAAAATGGTATACTATGAGCGTCTAAATTTTGGAAGGAGGACATAAGAATGACAAGAAAAACTTTTTTTATCGGTTTGATAATGGTACTTTCTTCTTTGATGATCTTCGCACAGGGTGTCATGAGTTACGTTCCTGCGAATTCTAATTTGGTTTTACTTTTTCAGAATAACGGTGCTAACTACGATTCGCTGAAGAACAATGTTCCCGTATTCTCTTTTTTGCTCAACGATCTCGGGCTTGAAAGTCTCGTCCAATCATCGGTAAGCAATACGGCGAACTCACTTGGCTTGAAATCTGCCCAAATATGGCAGGCAACTTTGAACGATTTTGTAGTCTTTGGAAGCGAAAATCAGAAAGATATCGCCATTGTGGTTAAAGCAAATGCCCCATCTCTTGTTAAGTTTTTTCAAGCACTTGTTGGTGGAAGTGTTGGAAGTGAAAGTTATGATGGTAAGCAATTTCAAACATTTTCAATCAATGGAATGAAACTTTACTTCTACAGCGACTCATCTTACACTTTGATCTCTAATTCGACCTCTTTAATAGTTGAATCGTTGAATGCTAAAGCCGGCTCCGCTTTCAAATTCACCCAAGCTTTTCCACAGAATGCATGGTTTGAAATGTATGCGAATGGGACTTTACCGGTAAGTGCTCAAGGTACGAATCTCGTAACTCCGAATAACCTTTACGGTTATGGTACTGTTAACAATGGCACACTTTCAGTGTATGGAATATTTTCTTTGAATTACAATGATAGTGCCCTTAAAAATGATATTTTATCTTCAAAGGTCAATTCACTTTCTCTGACAACTGCAAATGCGACAGGAGATGTATGGGTTGCATTTGATACATCCAATCCTTCTGCTTTTTACAATGTCCTGAAACCTTACATAAATGATCTTAAAACTCCTTTGAAAGATGAGATGACAAAAGATTTTGTTTCGCATTTCAGCGGAAAAGCGTTTGGAGACATGAATGTGATGTCGGGAAACGGTCAATTCGCTGCAACCTTTTACCTAAATCAAGATCTTTCCAAATATGTACCAACCCTTTCGAAGGACGCTTCTGCAACATTTGTCTGGCAGGGACATACCGTTTTGAGAAATGATACGGTGGAAGGCACGAAAACGGTCTCTATGTACACGATCTTCTATCCAGATAAAGTTGTATTTTCAAATATGGCGCCCGATCAAACACAGCAATATATCAATTCTGGAGTACAGGCTAAGAATACAGGTAATTATTCAACCTTTGCTCCGCAACTATGGAATGACTCGTTCATGACAGGATACGCTAACATCGGTGCCTTCATAGAGAATGCACTTCAATATTCAGTTAATTCAGGTATTGTCGTTCAAATGAAGTTTGATAACAATGCCAATGCTCAATTTCAAATACTTGTGAAGTGAGGTGTTCGGTATGCCGGGTTTCTCCTCAACTGTAAGATCTATAAAGACTTCTACAACTCTTAAAATAGATTCACTGGCAAAAGCCATGCAAAAATCAGGGGAGGATATAGTACTCTTCACAGCTGGAGAGCCCGACTTTCCTACTCCGAATGAGATAAAAGAAGCTGCAAAAAAAGCTATAGATACAGGGTTCACCAAATACACGAATTCAAACGGGATCGTTGAATTGAGGGAAGGCATCTCTCATAAATTAAAAAAAGATAACGGTCTCGATCTTTCTCCCGATCAAATAGTTGTTTCAAACGGTGGCAAGCAGGCGCTCTTCAACATCTTTGGTGCCATTCTTGATCCCGGAGATGAGGTTATAATAATAGCTCCTGCATGGGTAACTTACGCTCCACAGGTTGAGATGTGGAAAGGTAAGCCCGTTATCGTTAATACATCATCGGAAGAAGGGTACGTTCCAAAAAAAGAGAAGATAGAGAAGGCAATTTCTTCAAAGACAAAAGCGATTTTAATGAATTCTCCAAACAATCCTACCGGTGTAGTTTATTCTAGAGAGATACTTGAAATGATTGCAAATATAGCTAAAACTCACGATCTTTACATAGTTACCGACGAGATATACGAAAAATTATCGTACGATCTTCCCCACTTATCAATAGCGTCTTTCGATGGAATGAAAGATAGAACTATGATAGTGAATGGTTTTTCCAAAAGTCATGCGATGACCGGATGGAGAGTCGGTTATTCGGCAACACCGCTCGAAATAGCAAAAGAAATTTCAAAGATACAGTCTCATACCACTTCAAACATAAATTCGATCGCACAGATGGCTGCTTTAAAGGCATTTGAAGTTGATACATCTTACATGATCTCCGAATTCAGATCGAGAAGGGATCTTGTAGTGAACTTATTGAAAAAGACGGAGTTCAAATTCTTTGCTCCACAGGGAGCTTTTTATGTTATGATGGATGTTCGGGAGTTTTTGAAGGATAAAACGACAGAAGACCTTTGCCTTGATATGATAAAAAATGCCGGAGTTGCGACAATTCCAGGAGACGATTTTTATGCCCGTGGTTTTGTTAGGATTTCGTTCGCAACATCATCCGATGAAATAAAAAAGGGTATTGGCAGGATGAATTCTTATCTTTTTGGCTGCTGATAGATGAGATGATTTGATTGGACAGAATAACCGTTGCAATAGTTTCTTTTGTGATAACGCTTTTGATGACTCCTGTTGCGATAAAGATCGCTAAAAAATACGGTTGGATCGATCTTCCGAATGAAAGAAAGATTCATAAAATTCCGATGCCACGTGTTGGGGGAATCGGTATTTTTTTTGGAATCATTATTGGGATCATTGTGGCAGGATTTTTTTCGAAAGAGTCATGGCCTTTCTGGGCACTTATTCCTCTAAGCATAGTTTCTATCATGGGCTTCATTGATGATGTAAAAGGATTATCGTTCAAAATAAAATTTCTTTTTCAAATAGTTTCGGCGGTATTGGCTATAATACTCACAAATGCGAATGTACTTTACATAAATAATCCTTTCGGTGGTCAGATAAAGCTTGGAATACTTGGACCTGTTTTTGCTGTGCTTTGGATCGTAGGTGTGACTAACGCGGTAAATCTAACTGACGGCCTCGATGGTCTTGCGGCTGGAATATCGGCGATAGCAGCGATAACTATAGCCATAACGTCGGCAAAAACAGATCTTCCCGCAACCCTTGTTGCAATTGCTATTTTTGCATCGGCCGTAGCTTTTTTGAGATACAATTTTCATCCAGCAAAAACATTCATGGGTGATACGGGGAGTCAGTTGCTGGGTTTTGCCCTCGCCCTTATATCTATAAAGGGATCATCTCTTTCTGCTTCTACACTCTCTTTGGCTGTACCACTTCTCGCGATAGGAGTACCAATACTTGATACGGGATACGCCGTTATAAGGCGTACGTTAGGAGGACACAATCCATTTTTACCTGATAAGATGCATATACACCATCAACTTCTCAGCATAGGGTTTTCACACGTTACCGCTGTACTCTTCATGTACGCAGTAAGCATAGTTTTTGCCGTTATAGCCATTTCATACAAAGGGCTTCATGATTTAACGGCTCTCGCTTTTTACATAATTATAGGTGCTGTTTTGCTGTCTTTTTTGTGGGTTATGAGAAAAAGGAGTGAAAAGAATGGAAGAAATTATAAAAGTAAAGATAGTCAAATCGGGTCAAGTCATTGAATATCCAAAAGGAATATCTATAGAGAGTATAGCAAAAGATTTTCAAAGTTCTTATCCCTCTCAAATCGTGGCTGCGATAGTTAACAACGATATAAGAGAACTTTCGAAGTCGATTGATAGAAATTCCGACCTTGATTTTATAGATATGACAACCGAAGACGGAGTTAGAATATACCAGCGAGGTCTCATGTTTATAGCCTACGTTGCAAGCAAAGAACTTTTTCCTGACAAAAAATTAAGGGTTAGGTACTCTCTCGGAAAGGGCATCTATTGCGATTTTGATGGATGGGTACCGTCAGGGGAAGATCTTTCAACTCTCAAATCCAGGATGCAGGATTTCGTTGACAGAGATATTCCTTTGATGAAGGAAGAGCTTTACAAATTCGATGCACTTGAACTTTTCAAAGAACACGGTATGAAAGATAAGATAGAATTGTTGAAATACAGAACGAAGTCCACGATAAATGTGTACTGGTTCGGACAATATTTCAATTATTATTACGGTCACATGGTGCCTTCCACGGCTTACATAAAGCTGTTCGATGTCGTTCAGGTCAACCATGGATTAGTGCTCGTTCATCCAGACATTACCTCTCCGAATGAGCTTCCAAAGTACATTTTCCAGCCCAAAATGGCAAAAGCTTACGAAGACAGGTCTAAATGGGGGAAGATCGTTGGAATGGAAACGGTTGGAGATCTGAACCTTTTAATCGCGGAGGGCAGGATAAAAGATGTCATAATGATGTGCGAGCTTTTACATGAAAAGGAGATATCAAAGATAGCGGATGATATAACATCAAAAGGAAGTGTGAAGCTCATTTTGTGCGCCGGCCCATCTTCATCTGGCAAAACAACTTTTTCAAAACGTCTCTCATTGCAGTTAAAGGTTAACGGCTTTGAACCTTACCCTATTTCTTTAGATGACTACTTCGTGGAGAGAGATAAAACTCCGATAGGTCCAGACGGAAAACCAGATTTTGAGTCGATAGAAGCTCTCGATCTTGAACTTTTTACCAGAAATATGAATGATATTTTCAATGGTAAGGAGGTTGAACTTCCGAAGTTCAATTTTAAAACTGGAAGGAGAGAGTACAAAGGGGAAAAGGTAAAACCTACTGCAAAAACTATCCTTGTCGTTGAAGGAATACACGGATTAAATCCTAAGATGACAAAAAATTTCGATCAAAATCTCATACATAAGATATACGTGAGTGCGCTAACTCAAACAAGCCTTGATGAAGATAACAGGATTCCAACAACAGATGTGAGGATAATAAGACGAATGATAAGAGATTACAATTTTAGAGGGCACAGTGCTCTCATGACATTACAGATGTGGCAGGGAGTAAGAATAGGAGAGGAAAAAAATATCTTTCCATACCAAGAAGAAGCAGATGTCATGTTCAACTCCGCACTGCCTTACGAACTTGCCGTTTTGAAAAACTTTGCCATCCCGCTTTTGCTTCAGGTCGATAATTCAACGCCAGAGTACAGTCAGGCAAGAAGATTGATAAGATTTCTCGATTATTTTTTGCCTATCGTAGATTTCGATGTCATACCATCTACATCTATAATAAGAGAGTTCATAGGATCAAGTTATTTTCACTACTGATCACAGGTTCAAAAAGCTGGCGGAGAGGGTGGGATTTGAACCCACGGAGCCTATTAAGCTCATACGCTCTCCAGGCGTACGCCTTTGACCGCTCGGCCACCTCTCCGCGAAAAACAAAAGAAATTATCACTTTACTTGACATTAACGTTAAAAAGTGATATATTACAATATATGTAACAAAAAGTTTTTATTCCATGGTGGGCTTAGGTGGACTCGAACCACCGGCCGCCCGGTTATGGGCCGGGAGCTCTACCTGCTGAGCTATAAGCCCATGGTAAGCTAATTATAAAACATTTGACAATTTATGTCAAGCTTTTTATCCCTAAAAATATATATTTTTTGAATTGAGTAAAAAGAAAGGATGTGGAGACCGGATGAGCAACGGCGTTGCCAAAAAAAGAGGTGATCCGATAAAGGTTATGCTCTCAAGGTACCCCAGACTTATAATAATAAAAGCAGCTTTTGAACTTTTCAGCGAGCACGAGAAGATAAGCACTTTATCGTTAGAAAGGATCATAAGGAAAGAATTCGAAAGAGATACATATCAAAAGAGAGCCTGATGGCTCTCTTCAATTTATGCTTTCATTTCATTTTAGACACTTTTGGTGGCAGCTTAAATGTTCCAGTTTTATCGTTATCGTTTATCAATTTCATGTACCTGTTTGATGCATCCTTTGCCCATCTGTCAAATATTGCAGGCAGATCACTTTCTTTCATGATGGAAGAAAGATGTGAATCATTTTTCATCCTTTCTGAAAGTCTGTATTTAATATCTTTACCTGGAAGAAGCTTTATGTCCGGCACTTCGTATACAGAAAAATCATCTGAAATTTTTGAGAGGAGAGTTAAAATGTTTTGAGAAAAAATTTCCTGAATCTTCTGTGGACTTTTTTCTTCCCCCAACTTTTCACGGTAAGCTTTCGAAAGTGTTTTCTCAATTTGAACGTAACTGTACATCATTTCTACCGCCTCCCTTTCAAATTTCACATTTCAAAAATCTCACGATCGAAATGGCCGATACTACGGCAGTCTCAACCCTCAACGTTCTACTCCATATTTTCACCATCTTGAACCCCAAGGAGTTAAAAAATTCTCTCTCTCTATCGGTAAACCCACCTTCCGGTCCAAAGGCTAAGACGAATTCTTCATGATCATTTACAGAGTTCCGGAGCGTACTTTCACCTCTCTGATCCAAGATCAATTTGGTAGCGCCTTCTGGAAGTTTAAAATTCTCCATCTCTTCAACAACCGGTACGTAAAGAGTTCCACTTTGCTTGATCGCATCTCTGACGACTAAAGAGACCTTTCTTATTTTTGACTCGTTTTCTTTTCTCGTTGTTCTATCGAAATTTGTAAGTACTATCGTTGAAACTCCAAATTCACTTGCTTTCTCGACGGCAAAATGCAGACGTTCCCATCTTATAGGTGAAAGGATGAGGTGAATTTTTATCCGATCCGGAATTGTACTTTCTATAAGTCCATCTATCGTAGCTCTATCTTTGTCTATCAGTGTTCCTTCAAAGAGCTTTCCCTTTCCATCCATCACTCTGATCTTCGATCCTTTGATCATTCTCATCACTTTGATGTGGGCTTTTTCATGCTCGTCGAAATGGGCAAAACCATCATCGATGAAACCAAAAAAATTTTCCGACACTCAAATTTCTTCCTTGTTCCTCATGTAAGGTCTCAAAACTTTTGGAACGGTTATTTTCCCGTCCTTTGTCTGGTAATTTTCGAATACGGCCACAAGAGTTCTTCCAACGGCAAGACCGGATCCGTTAAGTGTATGAACGAAGTCGAGAGTTCCATCTGGAAGTCTGTATCTAACATTGGATCTTCTTGCCTGAAAATCAGTAACATTGCTGCATGAAGAGATTTCTTTGTAGTTCGAGTAAGATGGAAGCCACACTTCTATATCGTAAGTCCTTGAGGATACGAAGCCTATGTCTCCCGTGCAAAGTTCTATGACTCTGTATGGAAGTTCAAGATATTGTAAAACTTCTTCGGCATCGTGCGTTAGACTTTCAAGTTCTTTGTAGGACTCTTCGGGTTTGGTATACTTGACGAGTTCAACCTTGTCAAACTGGTGCTGTCTCACCATTCCTCTGACGTCCTTGCCATAGCTTCCCGCTTCCCTTCTGTAACAGGGGGTGTAAGCAACATATTTCAGCGGCAGAGCTTTTTCTTCTATTATTTCATCCTCGAGCATCGCAGAAAGCGGGACTTCGGCCGTCGGGATCAAGAAAAGATCGTCAATGGTTGTTGAATAAGATTCTTCTTCGAATTTAGGCAATTTTCCTGTATTTATCATCGTCTGTCTTGATACAAGGTGCGGCGGAAGGATTTCTGTGTATCCATGTTTCGTGGTATGAAGATCCAGCATGAAGGAGATCAACGCTCTTTCCATCAACGCAGCATCTCCGCGCAGAATGGTGAAACGTGATCCTGAAAGTTTTGCAGCCCTATCAAAATCCAATAAATTTCTTTGAGGTCCAAGCTCCCAGTGAGGCTTTGGCTCAAAGGTGAATTTTGTTTGCTCGCCCCATCTTCTTATTTCAACATTTTCACTTTCATCTTTTCCGAAAGGCACTTCTTCGTATGGAATGTTGGGGATGTTAAGCATCGACTGACTGATTTTGGTTTGAAGCTCCGAAAGTTTGGTCTCTTCATTTTTTATTTTATCGGAAAGTTCTTTACCATGTTCCAATACACGTGAAACTCCAGCTTCATCTTTTGCGGCTTTTAGTTTCGCAACTTCTTTTGACATGGCATTACGATCGGCCCGAACTGAATTAAGATCCGTAAGAATCTTCCTCATCTCTTCATCCATTTTCAAAAGCTCATCGATCTCGGATGGATTAACCCCTCTTCTTCCAAGCAATTCTTTGACTCTTTGTGGATTATCCCTTATCATTTTTATATCTAACATTGAAACACCTCCATTTCAACTATACTATACTAAACCTCTTTCAAAAAGGATCAATGTATAGATCAATGTATAATACTGATAGTTCCACTCCCGTAATTAGCGACTAAGATCTCGTTCAGCACCCGATCAACGAATATTCCAAGTGGATTTGACCCAACCTTAATGCTTTTGATGATCTCTTTGTTCTGTTCATTTATGAATATTACCGAGTTACTCTGAGAATCCGTGACATAAATTGCATCTACCGAAGGATCTACCGATATTCCGAGGATATCGTGATCTATATTCATGTCTCCAAATATCTGATTGTTTTTTATGTTCATCATGCTTATAGTTCCATCCGCATTGTTAACTATATAAAGCGTATCATTTTTCGAATCAAGACTCATCGAAGTTGGATCTGCTCCAACGTTAACCGTTCCTACAACCATATCAGTGTTACCGTTGATTATGCTTACAGTATTATCACCCGAATTTGCGACATATATAATGTTCGTAGAAGGATTTACTATTATTGCAGATGGGCTTTTACCAACGTTCAAAGTACCTATAACCTTGTTCGTTTTTCCATCTATTATGCTCACCGTGTTATCAAAATTGTTGGTGACGTATATCTTATCGGTCATTTCATTCACGCAAACGCCTAATGGTTCATTACCAACTTTTATGTCATCAACGGTACTGTATGTTTTTGTGTTTATAACACTTACATCGTTACCACCAAAATTCGCAACGTAAAGGTAATCATTCACAGGATCAAATGCTATGCCCCACGGGTTGATACCAACAGGTATCCTTTTCAAAGTCTCATAACTCTTTCCATCAAGCGCAACCACAGAATTTTCGCCCGACACGGTAACAAACATGATATCATTTTTAACATTCATGACTATTTCTTTTGGATTTTTACCGACGGATATAACAGAGATCACCCTTTGTTCAAGACCGTAAAAGTCCAAATTATCCGTTGATTTGTCAACTGTTACAGGTGGATTAAATCTCCATCCAGCTTTTGAAACACTTACAGTAATTTTTCCGGTTAGACTATTTTCCTGCCAATACCCTCTGGAATTGCTGAAAACAGATGGATATCCTTCTCCAAAAGAAATTTTTGCGTTTGAAACTGGAGTCCCTTCAAAATCCATCACATATCCTGAAAGTGAATAGTTGTGCGGGACGATGTATGCCCATCCGAGTATACCGAGCGTCGCTGTTATCAATCCTATCAAAACATAAAAAAAGATATTATTCATGAATTCTTTTATACCTCCAAAAGGCAGTCCGATCATTTCGGACTGCCTTACTCATTCAACAAAACTTAGAAGCTATTTTAAACATTTCCGAAAATTCATCTATCTTAAGGGATGCGCCACCTATCAATCCTCCATCGACATCTGGAAGAAGGAAAAGTTCCTGGCAGTTGTCTTTGTTCATACTTCCACCGTAAAGACAGGAAACCTTGTCCGCAAAGTCTTTGGAGTACATAGTTCCAATCGATTGCCTTATGTACGATAATGCTTCCTCTGCCTGATAAGGTTGTGCTACAACACCTGTACCGATTGCCCAGACCGGCTCGTAAGCTATTACTATTTTCGATGGGTCGGACAATTCGATCCCTTCAAGATCTTTCGAAAGTTGTTCACTCAGTACGTCAAACGTTTTTCCTTTCTGCCTATCTTCAAGTAGTTCTCCAACACAAAGTACAACTGTCATTCCTTCGGAAAAAGCAAGTTTGACTTTTGCATTTATGAATTGATCCGTTTCACCGAATATGTGTCTTCTCTCCGAATGGCCTATTATAACATGGAATATTCCCATATCTTTTATCATGGGAATGCTTACCTCACCTGTGAAAGCACCGCTTTTTTGAGAATGCACATTTTGGGCTCCTACTACAAGCTTTGAGCCTGTTGAAATTTCTTTTGCAACAGAAAGAGACACAAATGATGGAAAAATCCATACTTTTGTGTCTCCCACTAATTCTATTCCTTTCAGGAGTTCGCGGACAAAAACCCGCGCTTCTGAAGGGGTTTTATTCATTTTCCAATTTCCCGCTACTATTAACGGACGTTTTTTTTTGCGTCAGCTATTGAAGCTATTCCGGGAAGCAATTTACCTTCAAGGAATTCGAGTGATGCGCCTCCACCTGTCGAAACGTGTGAAACTTTTTCAGAAAGTCCGAATTTATCCATGGCAGAAGCACTGTCTCCACCACCGACAACTGTTGTTGCGTTCTTCATTTGTGCAAGATCTTCCGCTATTGCTCGAGTTCCGGCTGCAAAATCGTCTATTTCAAAAACGCCCATAGGCCCATTCCATACAACTGTTTTTGCACCGTTCAATTTTGATTTGAACAGTTCAACAGTTTTAGGCCCTATGTCGAGCCCCATCCAGCCATCTGGAATTCCGTCCTTTATGTCGATCACCTTTTTTGTTGCACCGGCTTTAACTTCAGTTGCACAAAGTGCATCTACTGGAAGGACAAAATCTATCTTCGAGTTTTTTGCGTTTGTAAGGATTTCCTTCGCAATGTCCAATTTGTCATCTTCACATTTTGAACCGCCTATTCTGTATCCTTGTGCCTTCAAAAATGTGAACATCATCGCTCCACCGATGAGAATTTTATCGGCTTTTTTTATCAAATTATCTATAACTCCTATTTTATCGGAAACCTTTGCGCCACCCAGTATAACTACGTAAGGTTTAACAGGTGAATACGTAACCTTCGAGAGCATCTCAATTTCTTTTTCCATCAAAAAGCCTGCAACCGAAGGAAGGTACTGCGCAACTCCGACATTTGAAGCATGAGCTCTGTGTGCGGTTCCAAAAGCATCATTCACATGAATATCGCCGAGTTTTGCGAGAGCTTTTGCAAGTTCAGGATCATTTTTTTCTTCTCCCGGGAAGAAACGTGTGTTCTCTAAAAGCACAACGTCTCCAGCTTTCATGGAATTGACAAGCCCTTCCGCACGTTGACCTATCGTGTCATGACAGAATATCACCTTTCTCCCGAGTAGATCGCCGAGTTTATTTGCAACTGGCTCAAGAGAGAACTGGGGATCCGGCCCACCTTTCGGCCTTCCAAGGTGAGACATAAGAATTACTTTTCCGCCTTTGTCTATGACGTATTGAATCGTCGGGAGTTCTGCACGGATACGGGTGTCATCCGTGATGACACCCTTTTCAATTGGAACGTTGAAATCAACGCGCATCAAAACCCTTTTGTTTTTAAGATCTACATCACGGATGGTTAATTTGCTCATATAAATCACCCTTACATGAGCTTCTGAACCATTTCCACGAGATCGACTGCCCTGTTCGTATAACCGTATTCGTTATCGTACCATCCAAAGACATCAACCAATTCTCCATTCACTTTGGTTAAAAGTGAGTCGAAGACGCAGGAATGTGTTTCTCCAATTATGTCATGGGATACTATCGGATCTGTGCAGTAAAGTAAGGCTTTTCCCATAGGCCCTTCAGAAGCTTTTTTGAACGCGGCATTCACTTCTTCGACCGTTGTTGCCCTTTTAAGGATTACTTTTAGATCCGTTATCGAGCCGGTCGGAACGGGAACTCTGAGCGCCATACCATCCAATTTTCCTTTCACTGATGGAATAACAAGGTGAATTGCCTTCGCTGCGCCTGTCGTTGTCGGTATCGTGTTAACGGCAGCAGCCCTTGCACGTCTGAGATCTGGATGTGGAAGATCGAGGATTCTTTGATCGTTTGTGTACCCATGAACGGTTGTCATGAACCCTTTAACGATTCCAAAATTATCTTCAAGCACTTTCACAAGAGGAGAAAGAGAATTTGTTGTGCATGAGCCAGTTGATACCACGACGTATTCCTTTTTCAACGCTTCATCGTTGACATGAGGATTTATCGTTGCATCTACGCCATCAGCCGGTGCCGAAATTATAACTTTTTCCGCTCCAGCCTGAATATGAGCCATAGCCTTATCTTTACTCGTAAAAAGTCCAGTTGATTCGATTACAAGTTTTACACCGAGAGCCTTCCATGGAAGTTTTGAAGGATCTCTTTCGGCAGAGATCTTTATCTCTTTTCCGTCGATAATAATTGAATTATCAGTGTGAGACACAGTCCCTTTGTAAACACCGTAGTTCGAATCATATTTGAACAGGTGCGCCAGTGTCTTCGTGTCGGTGATGTCATTGACTGCTACAACGTTGATTGGCCTTTTTTGCTCCAACGCAATACGAAGGATAAGCCGTCCAATTCTTCCAAAACCGTTGATACCTACTTTTACTTCTGCCATTTTAATGACCTCCTTGATTCAAAAAAATTTAAAATCCTGGAATTTTCATCCCACCTGTGACACTTTTCATCTCTTCATCCGTACGCAGCTTAACCTGATTCACGTATTCATTAAAAGCGCTTACGAGTAAATCTTTAAGCATTTCAGCATCGGATAAAAGGTCGGGTGATATTTCCACCGTTTTAACTTCATAGTCACAGTTACCCTTCAAATTTATAGCTCCGCCACCAACCGTCGCACTTACCTCTATGTTTTTGAAATTGTCTTGAACTTCTGCGATCTTTTTCTGCATTTCCTGTGCTTGCTTCATAATATTTGAAACGTTCATACCTCCAAAACCAAAATTTTTAGCCAACTTCTTCTCCTCCTTCTGGAAGAACTTTTCCACCAAATAAACTTAAAATTTTTATTATCGGCTCACGCACATCATCTTCTATTTTATCTAAAGGAATTTCCGAAGATGCGAAGATGAATTTAACTTCCCGCGAAGTTATAGATTTGAACTCTTCACTTATCTGTTCTGCCTTGCTTTTGAGAATTTCATTATGTATTGGAACGTAAGAAATGACGAGTATTGTGTCTCCACGATCCTTTATGTCAGATTGCATGAGGGTTGAGAAGATCGCGAGATCCCCAGATTTAGAGTAAAAATCTACCAAACGTTCCACATCACTTTTAACTGTTTTGATTTCATAGTTCACGGGTTGCACTTTTTCTATTTTTTCAAACTGGTTTGAATCCTTTTTATACTTAAGCGCTTCAAAAATACTCATCACTTTGAAAAAAGCGAACTGCTTCTCTTCATATTTTAACAATTGAATTAAATCTATTGCGAATTTTCCGATTTTTGTAAGACCGTTATCGTTTATTCTGCTCGAAGCCAGTTCAACTACATTTTCAAGAAAATTTATGAGATCGACTCCTTCTTCTTCTATCATCTCGATGGTAGTTGAAAGCGTATCAACATTCCCTTCAAGAATGGATGAAACGTAACTCTCGATCATCCGAGTTGATCCTTCTCCAAGGATTGAGAGTGTGCCGGACAGAGTTATATAGTTGTTCGAAAATCTTGCTATCTCTTCAAGCAAGCTCAGAGCATCTCTCATCCCTCCGGCCGCTTCACTGGATATGTGATCTAAAGCTTCAATTTCGTAATTTATTCCCTCATTCTTACATACAGTCTCAAGCTTCGATCTTATATTTATCGAAGGTATTCTTCTGAAATCGAGAACCTGGCATCTTGATATGACAGTCTCAGGAACCTTTTGAATTTCTGTCGTTGCAAGGATGAAGATGGTACTTTCTGGAGGTTCCTCAAGTGTTTTAAGCAAAGCATTAAAAGCTTCTCTTGTCAGCATGTGAACCTCATCTATTATATAAATTTTGTACTTTGATTTTGATGGAAGGTAAACAACTCTATCGCGTATCGCTCTTATCTCATCTATGCCTCTGTTGGAAGCCGCATCCATTTCTATCACATCCAACGATCTTCCTGCGTCTATTTCTTTGCAGGACTCGCAGACATTACATGGCTCATACCCATCAACTCTGTTTTCACAGTTCAAACTCTTTGCAAAAATTCTTGCAACGGAAGTTTTACCCGTACCTCGCGGCCCACTGAAGAGGTATGAATGTGCTATTTTTCCACTTCTTATAGCATTCATGAAAAGTTTTTTTACATGATCCTGCCACATAATTTCTTCAAATTTTTGAGGTCTATATTTTAGATAAAGCGTATCCATTCAAAATATCCTCTGCCTTTCAATTCATATTTTAACACAAAAAATTGAAAGACATAACTTATGTTTGTGAATTTTTTAGCTTACTTATGATGTGCGTCAAGATTACGATAAATATTATACTTGATCAACTTTAAATATGAAATATCGTTTGGCTCCGGCATTCGCCTTTCGTGACAGCAAATAAGTATTTGCCATTTATCGCTTACTTCTCACTATTCACTGTTTGTTCTACGCCCCACCTGCCATGAGCCACGTGCTACGTGCTGTTC
>Ga0078972_1004677_pt1 | contig 36734 bp, 34 predicted proteins | sample YelNatPaOPGAMG01_FD_67568 | JGI IMG/M metagenome (GOLD analysis project Ga0078972, IMG submission 67568) | Hot spring thermophilic microbial communities from Obsidian Pool, Yellowstone National Park, USA - OP-RAMG-01 (SPADES assembly) (version 2) | ecosystem: Environmental > Aquatic > Thermal...
AACTTCCCAGCATACCATCAGCAATGAATTTCATTCTGCTTTTTTAACTTTTCTTCTTCTTTTTTTCAAGACCTTTTTATTTCCTTTTGAATTCCACTTTCTCCCACTTTTTTAACCTTTTTGTCCCCTCCTGAAAGGAGGGAAAGAAGGGAGGTGGAAGATAAAGTGGCGGTGTAGGGATTCGGCGGCTTCGCCTCCCACTACGGCTCAGCTCGTTCCGGCCCGCCTCACATCTCGGCGGGCTTGCTATACGATGCTCTTTATTCATCGCATCAGCAACCACCCGCATAGGTCTTCGCTTGCTCAGACCTATACATCTTCGCTCCCATTCGAATCCCTGTCAAAGAAGTCAAAGTGGCGGTGTAGGGATTCGGCGGCTTCGCCTCCCACTACGGCTCAGCTCGGCCACCCGCATAGGTCTTCGCTTGCTCAGACCTATACATCTTCGCTCCCATTCGAATCCCTGTCAAAGAAGTCAAAGTGGCGGTGTAGGGATTCGAACCCCAGACATATCGGGTATGAGCCGACTGCTCTGCCACTGAGCTACACCGCCATTTCAATGTATTTTGCCAGATCTTTGAATGCCTTTGCCCTGTGGCTGATTTTATTTTTTTCTTCCTCAGGCAATTCAGCCACAGTTTTTCCATATTCAGGTAATTCAAAAATTGGGTCATATCCAAACCCTCTTGAACCCCTTGGTGTCTCTGTAATTCTACCATACAATCTACCTTCAAAGAACCTGTGTTTACCAGAGGGTTCAATCAGGGCAACCACACAAATGAAATATGCAACTGGTTTTTTACAATTTAGATTCTCTAAATATTTTAACAGTTTTTTGATATTTTTTCCATCATTAGCATTTTTCCCTGAAAACCTTGACGAATAAATTCCTGGCAAACCACCTGCAGCAGGGATAATAAGTCCTGAATCTTCACCTGCAATAAATTGACCTGGATAATATTTTGCAACATGCAGTGCTTTTGTAAGTGCGTTTTCCTGAAATGTCTTCCCTGTTTCGTCAGGGAATTGTTTAACATCAGGTAAAATGATTTCACAGTCAAAATGTCTTAATATCTGCCTGATTTCAATCACCTTGGAAGGATTTTTAGTAGCCAGATAAAGTTTGAAGCTCATTTTTCAGAATATTTTTTTCAATCTCAATAATTTCTTTTATCCCGGTTTTTGCAATTTCAAGAAGATTGTCAAGTTCTGATTTTGTAAAAAACATTCCTTCTGCAGCACCCTGAATTTCTACAAATTCATCTTTACTGTTCATCACAACATTGAAATCCACCTGAGCCATTGAATCTTCATAATAATTCAGGTCAAGATATTTGTTTCCATTAACTATTCCTACACTTATTGCTCCAATACAGTCCTTGAGAATGGGCAACGTCAGAATGTTTCTTTTTTTCATCTGGACAAGAGCATCCACAAGGGCGCAAAAAGCCCCATTAATTGATGCTGTTCGCGTTCCTCCATCTGCCTGGAGCACATCGCAATCAATAATTATGGTTCTTTCACCTAAGTTTTTCAAATTTATTGTTGATCTCAGTACCCTTCCAATCATCCGTCTGATTTCCTGACTTCGACCTGATTGATTGTTTGTTCTTTGATTGCGTTCAGGTGTTGATGCTGGTAGCATTCCATATTCTGCTGTGAGCCATCCTGTTCCAGATCCCTTAAGAAAGGGTGGGACTTTGTCTTCTATTGTAACACAGCAGAGTACTTTTGTGTCGCCCATTTCAATTATTGTAGAACCAATAGCATATTTGCAAATGTTTCGTGTAATGACAATATTCCTTAATTGATTCCACTGCCGGCCATCTTTTCTTAAATCCATTGTCGCCTTTTTTGTGAATGAAAAACATTTATTTCAAACCATTTTATTATATCACAGAGAAGTTTTTTTGACGGAAAACTAAAATCGACTGCCTGCGAATGCAGAAGGTACAATAAAAAGACCAATGGATGTTGTTGATGTTTTTGAATATACAATGCCGATTGTTAAACAGTGAAAATTTTTTTGTATGTAATATCGCTGGCTTGTAAATTTATCACTTTGCATATCATAATCAATAGCGCCGCCAAATTCCCAGTCACCTTTTCTTTTGTTGAAAAATGCCGTGACTCCATCAAAATATCCTGAGAGATACCTGTTTCCAAAGCCGACCTGTAAAGTATTACGTTTAAAAGTAATTGTATTCAACTGTTCCCTGATTCCACCTTTTGAAAAATTAAATCTTTCCTGTCCCTGGAAAAACCATTTTTTTCCTGAAGAAAAATTCCACAAAATCACACTATCACTAAAAAGATTCTTGCCAGTATCATAAAGGTTCATCATTGTGATATTACCTGTTTTAGTTTGCCTGTGCCAGAAATCCCATGATAGATTTAAACTTGCAAAGGTGCTATCAGGATTTGAATCATAATAGTCCTGCGAAAATGGGACTACCTTTTTTGTCGGAAAATTTGTAAAGACAGCAAATGATGGAGAAAAATAAATAACATTGCCGTCTTTTTTATCTGACATTGCAAGCCATTGAAAATTTATTCCAGGAGTGAAAATGAAATTGTTTATTTCTTCAATCTGTCCTGTGTAAAAAACATTCCTTATCCTTATAAATGGTGTAATCTTTGTACTGAATTTACTGAAAGGTTTTTCAATTCCAATGTCTGCAACAATGCGTGAGTACTCGTCTCCTTTATTATCAACAAATCTTGTCGGCACAATATTGAAACTGCCAAACAAGTTTCCAATATTTATATATGGCATTGAAAATTCAATTTCGGGAATTCTTGATGGAGAAAGGAAATTTTCCTGTGCCCATTCATCCACACGAACATTCACGAGCCCCTGTCCAAGAATTTTTGAGTAAGAAAAATAATTAGGATTTTTGCTTTTTTCAAGATACTGATCATAAAGGTGCTTTCTGAAAAATTCTTCATTTTTCATCCATCTCCAGTCAAGAATAACATTCTGCCCATAATCAAATTCCTGTTGAAACTCGCCTGTAAATCCATATGCTGCCTTGTAATTTCCGTATTTTTTAAATCCATATGCTTGAAATTTTTTTATTGCACTTGTTGTGTCCGGAAGAGTAGAGTCCTGCAAGACCAGCCCAGCGCCAAGACCTTCTGTTCCGATGTCAATTCTTTCCTCCATATCAATTCTTTTGCTTTTTGATGTGTTGTTGAAAATTAAAGATATACCATTGCCAATTTCTGTTTTATAACCAGCTGAAACCATAAAAATTGGTTTTTTTGTGATGAGATTGTAAGAGAAAACAGGAATGTAAAAAACAGGGATGTTTCCAAAATAGAGTTTGAGATTTTTTATGGAGATTTTTTCTTCAGTTAATTGAATCCTTCCACATAAAAGATGATAATGAGGATTTTCCCTGTCACATGTTGTTAGGATACATGTATCAGCAAAGATTTTGTCTTTATCCTTTTCTACAACCTTTGAACTACCAAAAAAAGGTTTATATGAAAATCGGGAATCAATAAATTTCCCAGTTTCTTTATCAATATCATATAGTAGTTGGTTTGCTGAAAGAGAAAATCCCTTCTGTGAAAATTTTAGTTGTGATTCAATGGTAATTAAATTTTTCGTATGGTCAATAACGGCTTTTTCACAGGTAATCACAATATCCCTGTAGGTAATTGTCACATTACCTTCAAAAGTTGTTTTCAGAATATCCCCGGTATCAGAAAACTCTGAATAAACATTATCTGCAGTACACTCAATAACCTGGCAGTATAATCCATGTGAAAGCGATATGAAAAAAAGAAAAAGAAATAGAGGTTTAAATTTCAACATTGTGTTGTTTTGCAAAGGAAACAAAATCTTCCCAGTTTGTGATGCCATTGGTTGCTCCTACCGCAGTGACGCTCATTGCACCAACAGCATTGGCAATAACACCACATTTTAAAAATGGATAACCTTTTAAAATTCCTGTAAGAAAACCTGCAACATACGCATCTCCGGCACCTGTGGAATCAACTGTATTGACTTTCAATGCAGGGAAAAATTGACTTTGTTTACCATCAGTAATAAAGGAACCAGCAGGTCCCATTTTCAAACAGACATTTTTTGCTCCAAGGTCAATGAAAAACTTTGCAATATCCTTATAATCGTCTTTTTTCGAAAGCATTTTTGCTTCCTCTAAACTGGTGAAAAAATAATCAACATACGGGATACTATCTTTAATAACCGCAAGCCACCTGCCTGTTGAATCCCATGCAGTATCAAATGATAGAGTTTTTCCAATTCCCTTCACTTTCATTGAGAGTTCTTTAAGATTCTCATACTCAAGTCCTGGAAGAAGAAAGATTCCTGCGACATGGACGATAGAGAAATTTTTCAGGTATTCAAAATCAATATCAGAAACAGTGAATTTACTATTTGCACCGATTGAATGAAGAAAAGACCTTTCTCCATCAGGAAACACCAGTACCGCTGTTCCTGATGTGGTTATATTTTTTTCAATTCTTACCCTTGAAACCTCAATGCCTTCTTTTTTTAATGCATTCAGCACAAAATCGCCAAGAGCATCCTGTCCGATTTTACCAATAACACTTACTGTTGAACCAAGTTTTTTTGCGACTACTGCTGTATTTGAAGCGCATCCACCAATATGCAGTTCACATGTTTCAACAAGCGTAAGTTTTCCTCTTTCTGGAATTTGTACAACAGGTCTTGTAACAAAATCTCCAACGAGTATTCCAAGACATGCAAGTTTTTCCATAGTCATCTCCTTGTAATATTTTTTTGTTCAGATATTATTTTACAGGATAATTGAACAAAATTGAAATGGTAAAAAAATCTTGTAATTTTTTGAGAAAAAAGGTAAAATAATTGTAGTGGGGGATTAGCTCAGTTGGGAGAGCACCAGGCTGGCAGTCTGGGTGTCAAGGGTTCGAATCCCTTATCCTCCACTTTTTTTCTTCTTTGAAAGGGATTCGAACCCCCTTTATTTTTTTGCCTTCAAAATTTTTCTCATATCTTCAAAAAATTTTAATGCAAGTTCAGTACGATAATCAGGATATGTCCATGGCAGAGGTTGAAATTTTTTCTGCTTCCATATTAAACTTACTTCAGCATAAATTCCTTTTCCAAGATAAATCCTGTGGCTATAATCTTTTGTTGTAAGAAGAACAATTTTTGATAATCCCAGATAACCAGGGTCAATATTAACAGTTCTTGATGGTTTTCCAATGTGTCTGCTAAATTGTTTTTCAATGTCATTGGTGAGTAATTTCCATTCAAAACAATTTTCTGGTATCAGGAGTTTTTCAAAGGATACAAAAATCTTCTGTAAATTTTTCCCCATTTCATTTTCATAGTACTGAGTAAAATCAAAAGGAAAAATATTACTTCTGATATCGCATTGTCCAAAAATTTTTTCAAGAAATGGCAAAACGTCATCAAGATATTTCTGATTCTCAAAAAGAATTCCACAAAAAATTTTAACAGCATCAGGTGTTTTTGGTTTGCCCATGGTCGCATGCTTTGATACAGAGACCACAGATGTATTGAGAAATATTATTTTTCTTTGTGATTTCTTTGATTTTGTTGAAACATGCAATATGGTCAAAATCTTCTACCTTTTCTTTGATTGCACCTGCCGGGCACATTTCAATACAAGTCATGCAATTTCCACAATTAAATTTCACTGGTTGTGGCTTTCTTTTTACTTGAAAGGATGTGAGAATAGTGGCAAATCTTAATCTACTTCCATAGACACTGTTCACAATAAGATTATTTCTTCCGTGCCATCCCAGTCCACAGAGATATGCAAAGTATTTATGAGACAAATGTGCTTTCTGATTTTTCCAGTCAACAATCTGTGATGCTGGTACAGGAATTGAAAGAAATCCATTTTCTTCAAGTAACATAGAAATATGGAAGGCGACTTTATCAAGAATATAGTTCGCCTGGCGATAATGATGAAGATAGAGAAGGTCAGGTCCGTCTGACAAATTTTCAAAAATTAGTTTGTTCAGTGGAATTCCAAAGACAATTGCACTGTTAATTTTTTTTAATGTTTCACCATGAATAAGAATTTTACTTTTATGTTCATCATCAACACTGCACCACCCATAAACTTTTATGTCATTGGCTGCAAAGAATTCTTTTAAGGTTTCAGTTGTCATTTTTTTCAACATTAATTTGAAAGACCTGTTTTGTCAGGAACAAAGTCAGGATTAATTTTCAAAATTTTTTCAAGGTATTGATTTGCTTTTTCAGTATTTCCTGTTTCAGAGTAGAAGTTCCACAATGCTTTGAGTATTTCAGGATTTTTTTCACTTATTTTCAATGCCCTGATGAAATATTTTTCTGCAAGTTGAAAATTCTTACTTCTCTGTTCTACGATCCCGAGATTTAAAAGAATTACTTCAGAATGAGGTTGAAATTTCAAAGCCCTCAGGAAATTTTCTCTTGCTTTTTCAATTTCGTTTGCTGCAAGATACACTTTTCCGAGATGATAATATCCTTCAATATTGAAAGGATTATAACTTACAACATTTCTGCCGTATATTTCTGCCTGTATCCATAAAATCGGGTCATGTATCTCTGCAACAATTCTCATAATATCCTTTGATTTTTTTAGGGAATAACTTGAACTGATGGCAGTGAATGTAAAAACAATGTATGCACATGCAACAATCATGCAGACAAAAGGAATTCCCGAAAAAGAAAATTTTATTTCATGTTTTTCAGGATTATTAACAACAAAATACATCCTGCTCAAAATTCCGCAATTTAAAAAGAAGAAAAAACTTCCCATTGTTGTCTGAAGGGGGAAAGAAGCAATCGAATTGACAAGAATTCCTGTAATACTTGAGATAGCAGAAATGGAAATAAATTTTTCAACAGGTTGTTCTTTTTTATTTGCAACAGTATCCCATGCCATTTTGTAAATGGTAAAAATGAAAAATAGAAAAAGTAAAAGTCCAATAATTCCATTTTCTACAGCAATTTCAATAAATTCATTGTGTGCCTTTGATACTCTTTGATTCACCGGCACAAGGACATTGCCAGGATTATTTTCTGCAAATTCATAATAGGCGATTTCAAAATTTCCTGTACCCCATCCTGTCAGTGGTCTTGATTTAATCAACGAAATACAGGTTTTCCAGATATCAATACGGCTTTTGACTGTACCCTGTTCAAACTGAAATACATCAGCGTATGCATTTAGAACCATGATAAAAAAAATCAACACTGAAACCAGTTTTACGGCTTTTGGAATTTTAAATTTTAGTTTAAGAAAAATTAAAGTTATCATTGAGATAACAAAACCAATCCAGCTTGCCCTTGTAAATGTGAGAAAAAGATGAAACAAAAGCAAGACGAAAATTGAACCGAACAGCAACCTTAATTTTTTTTCACTGGTAAAAAAACAAAATAGTGCCCATGGCAAAACAAGCACAAGATATTCACCTGCGAAATTTCTTCTTCCAAGTGTTGAAAGTGCGCTTTTTTTAATTTGCCAGTTTATAGGGTCCAAACCATAGTGTTGTAGAATTCCATAGATTGCAACAAACATAGATGAAATTACAACGATTCTGAAAAACAATATTACATCACTGCTTTTTCTTAAAATAAAAGGAACAATGAAAATCAAAACACCACATACAACATTTAATCCTATTTCAGCAATTCCATAGATTTTATTGGCTGCAAAAAAAAGACATACAATTTCCCACACAATAAAAGCAAGTAATGGTAAATACAGTGGATTTTTGTACACTGTCACTACCTTCATATTAAAAAATTTAGTCATCAACCAGCATGAAAAACCAATAATTCCACCGAGTGCTACAATGAACTTTGGAAGATTAAAGCAGTCCGCAATCGCAGAAGAAAAAACAAGTGATACGAGAGCAACAAACAGTCCAAATGCTACAACATGACGATTTTCTTCCTTTTTTCTGTCTGAATTTTGCAAGAATTTTTTTGCCATGGTTTTTGTTGTTATGAAACTTGTTTGTATATTTTACTTTGATTTCAATAAAACAGCAATAATTTTATATCTTTCATTACCTGCCTGGAAATAAAGAGAACAAAAATAAAGGTGGATACATTGATGATTTTTTCAGGGGACTTGACAGATACAATCATATGGTTTTATAATTAGTGGTAGAAAATGGGAGAAAGTGGTGTTTATTGGAGAATATCGGTGCAAAATTGATAGCAAGGGCAGGGTAGTAATACCTTCAAAACTCAGAAAGGATCTTTTCACTCAGGGAGTGAAAAACGTATTCATTACAAGGGGACTTGAACGTTGTCTCTTTGTTTTTCCTGAAAATATGTGGTATGCACAGACAGAAAAATTAAAATCTCTTCCCTTCACAAAGGTTGACCCACGTGCTTTTACAAGATTGTTTTTTTCAGGCGCCTTTCAATCAAAAATAGATGGGCAGGGAAGGGTGGTTCTTCCACAGCATCTTGGTAGCTATGCAGAATTGAATGAAAATATTGTGATTATTGGAGTAGGGGATCGGCTTGAAATCTGGTCAGAAGATAACTGGAATTCTTACTCAAAAAGGGCGATGGAATCATACGGGAAAATTGCAGAAACGTTGCTGGGCGGTTGAGAGAGCATCAGCCTGTGATGGTGAAACAGGTTCTTGAATACCTGAACCCACAGGAAGGTGGTATGTACATAGATGCGACATGTGGCTCAGGGCATCACGCAAGGGCAATACTTGAACATACTGATGGAAAAGCAAAAATCATTTGCATAGACAAAGACCCTCGTGCAATTTTGCGTGCGAAGAAATATCTTAAACAATTTTCAGACAGTGTGATTTTTGTCAATGATGGCTTTGAAAACATAGAACAAATAGTGAAGAGAATTAATGCTGAACGAATTTCAGGAATATTGTTTGACCTCGGTTTTTCTTCTGAACAAATTTCAGATTCAGAAGCAGGCTTTGGATTTCGTCAGGATGGGATGCTTGATATGAGATTTAACCCTGAATCACCTGTCAGTGCTTATGATGTTGTGAATAGTTACCCTGAATATGAAATAAAAAGAATTTTATTTGAATATGGTGAAATGAAGGATGCTGAAAAAATTGCTCATTTGATTTGTGAGGAAAGGAAAAAGAGACCTATCAGAACAACACGCCAGCTTGCTGACCTTATTGCCTCCTGTAGAAAGAAGAGAGGAAATATTCATCCTGCAACGCAGGTGTTTCAGGCAATAAGAATTTATGTTAACAATGAGTTAGAAAATCTAAAATCAGGATTAAATGGAGCACTGAAAGTTTTAATGCCAGGGGGAAGAATTGTGGTAATTTCGTATCATTCCCTTGAGGACAGAATTGTAAAAAAATTTATGAAATCATCAAATAAACTAAGGATGCTTTTTAAAAAAGTTATTGTTCCTGATCAAATGGAGAAAGTGATTAATCCATGTGCTCGTAGTGCAAAAATGAGGGTTGCGGAGGTTATAAATTGAGCAATAGAAGAATGCGTCCACACTGGATTTCAAATATTACTTTGATATCGGTGTTTATATTCTGCTATCTTGTGATTTATTGTAAGGCGATCGCACTCGGGTATCGTGTTTCTGATCTTGAAAAGAAATATCAGCAATTGAAAAACTGGAATTCTTACTATCGCAGTCAGATTCTTAAAGAACTTTCTCTGGATAAGGTAAAACAGCGCGCAGGAAAGCTCAACTTGTCTCTTGAAATTCCTGATGACTGGAGAATTATTGATCTGGTTGACAGTGAAACTCAGGAGAAATCAGGTGATAAAAAAGCATATGCAGGAGAAAAGAAATAGTGATGATAGATTTAGAAGACGGCAGAAGGTTATTGAGATACTTCTAATTCTGGGTTTTGCAGGAGTGGTGATAAAACTTGTTGTCCTTCAAATTGTTTTGCATGATAAGTACGCTGCTATGGCAGGAAAAATACAGTTTGTTCAAAAGTCACTTCCTGCACAAAGGGGAACCATATATGACAGAAATGGGAGTATCCTTGCAATAGATATCCCGGCAAAAACATTATATGTTGACACAAAACATGTTGAAGACAGGGAAAAAACAATAAAAGTCCTTTCGTCAATTTTGAAAATACCAGTTTCTGAAATTGAAAAAAAATTCGAGGAAAGATATCCTTTGATTAAAAGAAAACTTACAGTTGAGGAATTTTCAGCCATTGAACAGGAGAAATTAAAAGGAATTGTTTTTGAAGATGATTTTAAGAGAGTATATCCAAAAGGAAAACTTGCCTGTCATTTGCTTGGCTTTACCGGTATCGATGGAACAGGACTTGAAGGAGTGGAACTTCAATATAATGATGTTCTATCAGGTGAGACAGGGATTGTTGAAGTTCTTCGTGATGGCAAAGGGAATCAATTAAGTTCTTTCGGCAGGATTATTCACAATCCTGTTCGTGGTAAAGACATTTATCTAACCATAGATGAAAAAATTCAGCAAATTGTTGAAGAGGAAATGGAAAAATGCTGGGAAATGTATAATCCGAGAAAGATGAGTGTTATTGTGATTGATCCGAAGACAGGTGAAATTCTTGCAATGGCGAATAAACCTGATTATGATCCAAATCAGCCAGGGAAATTTCCTGCTGAGTGGAGAAGAAATCATGCTGTTACTGATTTGTTTGAACCAGGTTCGATTTTTAAAATTGTCACTGCAGCAGCAGTCCTTGAAGAGAAAAAGGTTCATCCTGATGAAATTTTTAATTGCGAGGGTGGAAAATGGTTTATAAGGGGACACATCCTTCATGATGCTCATCCTTATGGACCGCTTGATTTCAGACACATCATAATTAAATCAAGCAATATCGGAACAGTGAAACTTGCTTTAAGAATAGGGGAACAGACACTCTACAATTATATTAAAAGGTTTCATTTTGGAGAATTAACCGGTATTGACCTTCCGGGAGAAATACGTGGTATCCTCAGACCGGTTGAGAAATGGTCTGATTATTCAATTACTGCTGTCCCAATAGGCCAGGAGGTCGGTGTGACATGTTTGCAGGCAATACGGGCAATCTCGGTATTTGCCAATGGTGGATATTTGATTCAACCGCACATCATAAAAAAAATTGACCCACCTGACCCATCAAACGTCTATTCATTTACTTCATCAGAACAGGTTATTTCAACCGATACAGTGACGACATTGAATTCTATTTTAGCACGGGTTGTCAGTGAAGAAGGGACTGCAAATCAGGCAAGAATTTCTGGTTATACCATTTGTGGGAAAACTGGAACAGCACAGAAATTTGAAAATGGAAGTTATTCACATACGAAATTTGTTGCTTCCTTTATAGGTTTTCTACCGCTTGAAGACCCAAAACTTGCGATACTGGTGAATGTTGATGAACCAAAGGGTGCCTATTACGGTGGAGTTGTAGCAGCACCTGTGTTCAAGGAAATAGCATGGCGTACAATGCAGTATTTTCAAATACCTCCCAAAACATCAAGTGTTGCAATGGGGAAAATTGAAAACAATGAAAGCAAAAGAACTGATTAAAAATGCAAAATTTATAAAAAATCAGGAATGCCTGAATCAGGAAGTTAGTGGTATATTTTATGATTCCCGCAAAGTTATTCCCAATGGAATTTTCGTTGCAATACAGGGAACAAATATTGATGGTAATGCATTTGTTCAGGATGCCATTGAAAGGGGTGCATCAATTGTTATCACAGAGAAAAAGGATTTGATTGTTCCTTCGAATGTTGGTCTGGTTGTTGTTGAGAATTGTAGAAAAACACTTGCTGAAATTTCTGCAATATATTACCAGCACCCATCGAAAAAATTAAAGGTTGTCGGCATCACAGGGACAAAAGGAAAAACAAGTACATCTATAATTCTAAAAAGAATTTTTGAATCTGCCTCAATAAAATGTGGTCTCATCGGTACAATTCAATATGAGGTAGGTCAAAGGATTGTTCCATCAACCAATACGACACCTGAGTCAGTGGATTTGCAACTATTTTTTTCAATGATGGTGGAAAACGGTATCAGTCATGCAGTTGTTGAAGTATCTTCTCATGCACTTGACCAGGGCAGGATAGAACACATCCATTTTGATGCTGGGATTTTTACCAATATTTCAGGCCATGAACATCTTGATTACCATAAAAATTTCAATAACTATCTTGCTGCAAAACTGAAATTTTTTAATTATTATCTTCCAGTAAGCGAAAAAAAGAATAAATTTGCAATTATTAATATTGACGACCCATATGCAAAATTTTTCATCAAAAATATCAATCGTGACATCAATCTTGTTACCTATGGTTTATCAAAAAAGGCAGAATATCATCCTGAAAGTTTTTCCTTTGACCGTGAAGGGACAACTTTTATTTTGAAAGGGGAAAAATTTGTAACGAGATTTCTTGGAAAGGGGAATCTTTACAATTGTCTTGCAGCGATTGCTGCTGCAGAAAAACTTGGTGTTGAAATCGAAATCATTAAAGTATCTTTTGAAAATATGGGAAGCATTCCAGGCAGAATGGAATTTGTAAATGCAGGGCAGCCATTTACTGTCGTTGTGGACTATGCACATACCCATATTGCACTGGAAGAATTATTGAGGACTGTTCGTTCACTAAAACCAGATAGGATTTTGCTGATCTTTGGTTGTGGAGGAGACAGGGACAGAAGTAAAAGACCATTGATGGGAAAGATTGCTGCGAAAATGGCGGACAGGGTTTATATAACAAGTGATAATCCTCGAAATGAGGATCCACTGATGATCATTTCTGACATATACCGGGCTATTCCATTCTGGAGAAAATCAAAATGCATGATTATTCCAGACAGGCACAAGGCTATTGAGACAGCCCTGAATGACGCTAAAAGGGGGGACTGGGTTATTATTGCAGGAAAAGGACATGAGCAGTATCAGATAATAAAAACTGTTTTTCATCCATTTGATGATAGAAAGGTGGCAGAGGAAATATTGAGGAATAAATACGGAAATTCAGATGGAAAAAATAACACTGTGTGAAGTGATTAAATGGACTGATGGAACATGTTTTAATAAAAAGGACATCATTGTGAAATCCATCACCACTGACTCAAGAAATATATCTGATGGTGCGCTTTTTATCGCTTTAAAAGGAAAAAACTTCGATGGACATGATTTTGCTGGTGATGCAATAAAATCTGGAGCAAAAGCAGTAGTTGTTGAAAAACAGTTACCTTTTGATATTCCACAGATTGTTGTTTCTGATACATTGATTGCTCTCGGCAACATAGCAAAGAATTACAGGAGAAAGTTTTATTGCCCGATCATTGGTATTACAGGAAGTGATGGCAAAACAACCACCAAAGAAATGTGTGCACATTTGCTTTCTGCGAAATTTTGTGTCTGTAAAAATCATGGTAATTTCAACAATCAAATAGGACTTCCTTTGAGTATTATGAATCTGGATAAAACAACAGAAATTGGAATTTTTGAGCTCGGTATGAACAATTATGGAGAATTGAGATATCTGGGTGGAATTTTACAGCCGGATATTGTAATAATCACATCCATTGGATATGCCCACCTTGGATTTTTCAAAAATCGAAGAGACCTTGCTATGACAAAGGCGGAAATTCTTGAAAGTGTTCGTTCTGATGGGCTTATTGTTATAAACAGGGATACAAACTTTCTTGATGTGTTAAAAGGTAATACAATATATCCACCAGTAACCATTGGTATGCATCCATCAAGTGATTTCAGGGCAATTGTTACAGATTACACTGGAAATGAAATTACACTAAAAATTGAAAAATGGAAGCATCTTTTATTTAAAATAAAATCCTGGAATGGTTCAATGATTTATCCGTCGCTTTTTTCAATTTTCATCGCTGATTATTTTGGTGTGCCTCGTTCAACCATAGCAAAATATCTTTATGATTTTAATCTTATCAATGGAAGGGGGCAGATAAAGGAGTGTGGCAATGTAAAAATTTTTGATGAAAGTTATAATGCAAATCCTGCATCCATGTCAATGGCTTTGCAATATTTTGCAAGACAGAAAGCCAGAAGGAAAATTGCTGTCATCGGACAAATGGCTGAATTAGGTAGATGGAGTAAATTTTATCATAGAAAAATTGCAAATCTTGTGGAAAAACTTAAATTTGATGCTGTTTTTACTGTCGGCAGTGATGCAAAAATTATTTCAGAATCTTTCTCAAAGACCGCAAAGCATTTTGACAATGTTGGTGATATGATTGAATATATGCAGAATTTTATAACATCAGGTGATGCAGTTTTTGTTAAGGGCTCAAGGATTAATAATCTTGAAATTCTGGTGCAATCGTTGATTGAAAAACTGGAGAGATAAAATGTTTTATTTTCTTACTCCTTATGTTACAGAGTTTTTTTCGCCTTTTAATGTTTTCAGATATATTACTGTCAGGACAGTGTGCGCATCACTGACTTCACTTTTTATTTGTTTGTTTCTATTTCCAGCATTCATCAGGAGTGTAAAACATCTTTCATATCCGAAAATGCTTGAGTTTCATCAGAACAAGGAAAAGACCCCAACAATGGGAGGGCTTTTAATTATATGGAGCATACTGATATCAAATTTTCTCTGGGCTGATTTGAAAAATCTTTATGTTTTGATGTTGATTTTAACAACCTGCTGGCTGGGACTATTAGGTTTTTTCGACGATTATCTGAAATTGACAAAGAAAAATCCAAAGGGAGTAAGACCCCGGGTAAAAATCATCGGTCAAATTGGAATAGGTTTTATTCTTGGTTTGATTCTTTATTATCACCCTGTATTAAACTTTTCAAGCCGCCTATATGTTCCCTTTTTTAAAAATATATGGTTTGATCTCGGTCCTTATTGTATATTATTGGTAACATTTATCATTGTGGCTACATCAAATGCAGTCAATCTTACTGATGGTCTTGATGGGCTTGCTGCTGGAACAATTCTTATGGCGGCTGTAGCATTTGGTTTTATTGTCTATGCCACTGGAAATGCAATTTTTGCACGATATCTTCTCCTTCCTTACGTTGCAGGACTTGGTGAAGCAACTGTTTTTTGTGGTTCGCTTGTTGGTGCAGTGCTTGGGTTTTTATGGTATAACTGCTATCCTGCTGAAATTTTTATGGGTGATACTGGTTCATTACCTCTGGGTGGAGTTATTGGATTACTTGCTGTCATCAGCAAACAGGAAATTTCTTTAATCATTGTTGGGGGAATATTTGTCCTTGAGGCACTCTCTGTTGTCATACAGGTTATTTCTTTTAGAACACGGAGAAAAAGGGTTTTTCTTATGACTCCTTTGCATCACCATTTTGAACTTCTTGGATGGAAGGAATCACAGGTTGTTGTTAGATTCTGGATACTTGCGATTATTTTTGCACTGTTTACACTCATTACGTTGAAAATCAGATGATTGATATCAAGGGTAAAAATTTTCTTGTTGTTGGCTTAGGGGAGACCGGTTATGATGCAGCCCTGACACTTTCTCAGAGTGGGGCAAATGTTCGGGTTACTGAGATTAAAGACACTCCATCCATCAAAGAAAAAAAAGAAAAACTTTTCAGTAAAGGGATTATTGTAGAAACAGGAAAACATTCAATTGATTTTGTAAAATGGGCTGATGTTGTAGTGCCCAGTCCTGGTGTTGCTCTTGATGCTCAGCCAATTTTGTGGGCAAAAGAGAAGAATATTAAAATCCTGAGTGAAATAGAAATTGCATATCAAATGTCTCCATCAAAAAAAATTATTGCCATCACAGGAACAAATGGAAAAACCACAACTGTTTCCTTCACTGATTTTGTTTTTACAAAGGCAAAAATTCCTCATATTACATGCGGCAACATTGGAAATAGTTTTATTGGAGAACTTGATAAAATTCAGCAGGATACCTGGATTATTCTTGAGGTCAGCAGTTTTCAACTTGAATACATAGAAGAATTCTGTCCATTTATTGGGGCAATTCTGAATATTGCCGATGACCATCTTGATTATTACAGCAATTTTTCTCAGTATGTTGAGGCAAAGAAAAAAATTTTCAACAATAGTCAACCTGAACACTGGGCAATTTTGAATTATGAAAATGTCTGGTGCAGGAAAATTGGTGAATCAATCAGGTGCAAAAAAATGTTTTTCTCAAGTAAAAGAAAAATTGATGGAATATACGTAGCAAATGGTTTTGTTTCCTTTAAGGGAAACAAAATTTTTTCAATTGATGAATTTGAAAAAAGTCATCTAAAAGGAAGTCACAATCTTGAAAATGTGATGGTTGTAGCTGGAATAAGTCAGATTCTTGGAATTTCAGGAACATTTATTTCTCAGGCACTTTCAGAATTTACTCCGGCTCCACATAGATTGGAGAAGGTGGCAGAAATTAATGGTATTACTTTTATTGACGATTCAAAGGCAACAAATGTTGATGCTGTTTGCAGAGCACTTGAAAGTTTTCAAATGAAAAACAACATCATTTTGATTCTCGGTGGTAAAGATAAGGGTATCTCATTTACTCCTGTTAAGAATTTTCTCCCAGGCAGGGTGAAAAAGATTCTTGTTATTGGAGAGGCAGCATCCCGTATCGAAAACGAACTTAAGGATGTTAGTATAAGTATGGAAAGGATCAAAAATTTTGAAGATGCGGTACGTATTTCGCTTTCAACAGGAAAACCTGGTGATATTGTATTGCTTTCACCAGGATGTTCCTCTTTTGATATGTTTACCAGTTATGCGGAGCGTGGAGATGTCTTCAAGAGTGCGGTTAAAAATTTACTATAAGTGTCTTATCACAGCTGCTATTCTGTTGATGCTTGGTGCTGCAATGGTTTTGAGTTCAAGTTCTCCTTATGCCCTGCAGAGTACAGGTGATCCATTTTATTATTTCAAGCGTCACTGTTTGTTTTTCATCCCTGGTTTAGTATTGTTTTTCTACTTTAAAAATTTACCCTATGAGAAACTTCGAAAATTTGCAAAGGTTTTGATACTGGTTTCAATTGTTTTGCTGGTACTTACCCTTGTAATTGGAACAGAAGTAAAGGGTGCAAAAAGATCAATAAATTTCAAGGGTTTTAGATTTCAACCATCAGAACTTGCGAAGTTTTCTCTTATAATATATCTTGCACACTTTTTTTCTCGATACGAGGAAAATAAAAAAAGTAAAAAGGCATTTCTCATTCCTCTTTCCATTTCTGGTGTGATAATGTTACTTTTATTGAAGGAACCAGATTTCGGTAGTACTGCAACAATTTTTGCCTATACTGTTGGTTTTCTTATTGTTGCCGGGATTAACTGGTTTATTGTATCAGGAATGATTCTTTCCTCTGTTCCTGCTGTCTGGTATCTGATTCATTTCAAGCCGTATATGTGGAAAAGAATTACAGCATTTCTTTTTCCAGAAAAAGATCCAATGGGCGTTGGATATCATGTGATTCAGGCATTGATCACGATTGGTTCTGGGGGGCTATTTGGTGTTGGTCTTGGAAGGGGCAGGCAAAAACTTGAATTTTTACCTGAGGCTCATAAGGATTATGTTTTTGCTGTCATAGGGGAAGAATTAGGATTTGCTGGTTGTATTCTTGTTCTCACTTTGTTTGGGATAATAATTTTCACCTGCTTCTGGCTCAGTAGACGTATCAAGGATATATTTGGCAGGTATCTCGCATTTGGTATTGGTATGTATTTTGGGATTCAGGTTTTCCTTCATGCAGGGGTAACTGCAAAAATTCTTCCTCCTAAAGGAACAACACTGCCATTTTTCAGTTATGGTGGTTCATCACTTGTTGTTTCAATGGCAATGCTTGGAGTACTTTTCAGTATTATCAATAATGCTGAGATTGAGTTTGAACAAACAGAACTTGTTTCTGATGTAATGTAGTCACTTTACCTGATTGAATAAAAAATTAAGATTTAGCATAATTCTCACTGGTACTGGTAAAAATTTTCCTTTTTTATCAGGGTCTGGCACCTGAAACATATAATTGACATCAAGGTTCAATTTGCCTTCTGATTTTATCAGAATACCTTTTGATGCATCAAAAAAAATCTGTCCATCAGAAGTATTTCTTCCAGTAATCTTTACTTCTGTATCCTTTTCTTTTGATGTCTCCCTGATCACCTGATTTGAAAGAAATCTTATCTTTTCATTATTTCCTGCTTTTCCTTCATAAACATAAGTGAACTCAAGTTGTGGGATTTTTCCTGAGGGAAGATGAAATGATTCGATTTTCTGCGTCCATTTTGTTCCAGGCGTGACTGAATCAGGAAAAACAGGAAAAAGTCCAAGAAATGGTGCAAAGTCCATCAGTCCCCTTTTAAGGGTGACGGATTTATGTATCCTGCCATTTTTATCAACCTGCAGTAATAGTTGCGGAATAAAAGAGGAGATTTCTGTTTCAGATGTCGTTGTATCTTCAAAAATATCTTCATTTACGACGATTTTTGATTTTTTTGCAGTAACTTTTATCTGATAAAGTCCTTCTGATTCTCCAAGATTCAAAAATTCCAGCAGAAAATCTGTTTTTACCTTGAAGGTTGATGGTTTTTCATCAAAAGAAGACCATGAACCTGTTCCATTGATATTGACCCTGTACAAAAGGGTTTCAAGGGATGGGAATTTGTAAATCAGTCCAGTTGTTTGAGCAAACATGTTATATGAGAAACAGCACACAACCAGCAGTAGAATTTTAAAAATTTTCATACGTTCCTTTCTGCAAAATTGTTCAATCGTTTGACTGTTTCTTCCAGATTTGTCATGCTTGTAGCAAATGATATTCTTACAAATCCTTCTGCTCCAAAATCATCTCCAGGAACAGTTGCAAGTTTTTCTTCCTCAAGGAGTTTTTGTGCAAGTTGACCAGATGTCATATTTCCAATTTTCAGAAGAACATAGAATGCTCCGTCAGGTTTACAATAATGAATTTTTGGAGAAAGATTGTTGATGATGAAATTTCTTCTTTTCTCAAATTCTTCAATCATTGGTTTGATAAATGACTGGTCTGCGGTAATTGCTATAAGTGCTGCCTTTTGTGCAAAGGATGTGGGATTTGATGTTGTCTGACTCTGGATGTTTGCTATTGCTTTTGCAACAGGCATTTCTGCAGCCAGATAACCTATTCTCCAGCCAGTCATTGCATATGTCTTTGATACCCCATTAACAACAATTGTTAGTTTTTTTATTTCTTCGCCAAGCGAGGCAATGCTGATATGCTTGAGTCCACCATAAACAAGTTTTTCATAGACCTCGTCTGATATTACAATAATGCCATATTTACACGCAATTTCTGCAATTTCAATAAGTTCCTTTTCTGAATAGACAATTCCTGTGGGATTTGATGGGCTGTTTAAAATAATTGCTTTTGTCTTTCGTGTAATAATAGATTTCAAATGCTCGATATCCATTTTGAAATCTTCTTTATATTTGCAAACAACACACTTTCCACCAGCAAGTTTTATCATTTCAGGATAACTGACCCAGTATGGAGCTGGAACTATTATTTCGTCATCCTGGTCACAAATTGCAAGCAAAACATTAAATAAACTATGTTTTGCTCCACAGGAAACAATAATCTGTTCAACCTGATAGTCAAGATTGTTATCTTTTTTAAACTTATCACATATTGCCTGCCTTAATTGCTTAATGCCAGATGAATCTGTATATTTTGTAAATCCTTCATTGAGGGCTCTAATTGCTGCTTGTTTTATAAAATCAGGTGTGTCAAAGTCAGGTTCTCCAACTGAAAGATTGATAATTTTTTCACCTGCTGCTACAAGTTCAGCGGCTTTCTTATTCACAGCGAGTGTGCTTGATGGTTTTATATTTTTTGCCCTCTGAGATATTTTGTTTTCTATCATAATGCCTCCTTTATATTTCATTTTATCACAAATTTCAGTTTGTTTCATTTTCCTACCTTTCACTTTATGCTCTCCGTTATTACATGCTGGAGAAACCTTTGAAATACTTGACGCATAAGATTTTTCAGTTTAATATGTAAACACACTTCACAAATAAAAAGGGTTGGTCTGATGATATCTGTCGCAATAATAAACCAGAAAGGTGGGGTTGGAAAAACAACATCAGCAGTGAATCTTGGTGCAGGACTGTCTTTATTAAAGAAAAAAATTCTGCTGATTGATCTTGACCCTCAGGCGCATCTCACATACAGTACAGGCATAAAGGCACATGAACTTTCGAGGACTCTTTACCATGTTTTCCGGGGAGATGCTTCTGTTTCTGAGACAATTATTCCGCGGCCGATAGAAGTAAATCTACCATTTTTGAAAAACGGGAAAAAATCAAACACTTTTTTTGTTCTCCCTGCATCACTTGATCTTTCTGGCGCTGACCTTGAATTTGGTGGCATTGCTGGAAGGGAATTTTTATTAAAAGAAAGTTTAAGCCAGGTCAATGATTTTGATTATGTTTTTATTGATTGTCCTCCATCACTTGGGCTTTTAACACTGAATGCCCTTACCACTGCTGATGAAGTTTATATACCACTACAAACAGAGTTTCTTGCATTACAGGGTATCAGTAAATTACTTGAGACAATTGAAATCGTTCGCAAGCGATTGAACAGGAATATCAAGATTACTGGAATTATAGGAACAAGGTTTGATGGAAGGAAAAGATTAAATAGAGAAGTTGTTGAAAAAATCAGGGATTATTTTGGTAAACAATTTTTCAATACCCTCATCAGGGAGAATATTTCACTGGCAGAGGCACCGAGTTTTGGAAAAACAATATATGAATACAAGCCAGATAGTTACGGTTCTGAAGATTATTTCAAATTGAGTGTTGAAATTTTTGAAAGGGATAAGACGAAAAACAATACTGCATAAAATCTGGAGGAAAAATGGAGAAGAAAAACACACGACTTGGAACCGACCCATTAAGCTGGATCAGAGACAGCAGGCAGCAGGATGTAACCACTGTTGAAAAAAAGAAAACCATTCACGATAAAAAAAAGGATATTCCAAAAACAAAGGAAGGTTTGAAAGAGGGCTGGATCAGGGCGACTTTTATTGTCAGGGAAGAATACCTTGAGAAAATTAAAGCAATTTCATACTGGGATAGAAAGGATATCAAACAGGTTGTTGATGAAGCCCTGACTGCATATTTAAAAAACAAAAAGGTAAAACCAAAGCCAGTCAATCAGGAGACATAGAGTGAAGAGACAATCAATTCTTGTATCAGAAAATATAAAAGAATTTTTTTCAAAAATCAATGAAAGTATTACAAAGGCAAGAAATGCCGAACATCTTCTTACATTAATTTCAAAAACTGCTGTTGATGAATTTGATGCTGATAGATCTTCAATTTTTCTCAGGGACGAAAAAACAGGCCAACTTCGTCTTATTGCAGGAACAGGAATACCAAAGGAGATTATTGAAAACCATCCTGTTGCAGAACATAAAAACATCAGTTACTGGGTTGCCGAACATAAAAAGCCCATTATTCTTAATGGTCCTGTAAAAAAGGACGCGAGATTTCAATCATTGAGCAAGACAGCAATTTCTTCTGCAATTGTTATACCTCTAATTTTTGAAAATTCTGTCATCGGGGTATTCAGTGTTTCTCGTACAGGCGATGAAAAATCAGAGTTTGATGAAGATGATATGGTTTTATTCAGATTCCTTGGTGACCTTGTAGTATTATCCCTTCAACTTCTCGTGACGCAGGAGAAGAAGATTCACAGCGAACAACTTGCTGCTATCGGGCTTGCAACTGCTGAACTTGTACATTCATTGAAAAATCTTCTTGTTGGAATATTCGGTGCAACTGAACTACTTAATGTTTTGATTCAGCAAAATGAGTGGGATTCAGTAAAGGAACACTGGAATTTGCTTGCTGATAATATCAAAAATCTTTCGACTGTTGTTAATGAAGTTCTGTCATACAGCAGGACATCATCAATAACAAAAGAAAATGTTATACTTCAGGAAATTTTGCAACAAATTTGTAATTTTATCAAACCAAGATGCAATATTTCAAACATCAAACTTTCTTTTGTTTGCCCTGAAGAAAAAATTATACTATGGGCAAACAGGGAAGCTTTGTATAACGCAATCATGAATATTGTTGATAACGCAATAAAGGTAATGCCCGACGGTGGAGAATTAAAAATAATATGTGAAACTGAAGTTGACAGTGTAAGGATAAAAATTTCTGATACAGGTACTGGTATTCCAGAAGAAAATATCAGTAGAATTTTTGAGCCATTTTTTACCACTGATAAAAAGAGAGGTACTGGTATCGGGCTTGCCTTAACCAAAAAGATAGTTGAGAGCCATGCTGGCGAAATTATGGTTGAATCGAAAGTGGGAAAAGGCAGCACCTTTATCATTGAATTGCCGATTATAACAGATTCAAATTGATATTACTTCAATGGAACAAGTTTTAATGCATTTTTGAAATAAATCTTTTTAAGGACTTCTTCTGGTAAACCAAGTGAGTCAAGTAATTCTCTATGTTTTGAATCAAAATAATCCCTTGCAAATAAAATTCTGTCCTGAAATTCTATCAGAAACTTCTTCCCAAAATCAATATTTCTTTTCAATGCATTCAGACCTGAACTTGCTGAAATGTCACAATACAGATTTGGATACTTTCTCAACATTTCAATAATTTTTCCACCTTCTTTTATATCACCCTGCGGATATACTTCCTTATCAAATTTATCATCGCCTGAAATATGTGCCCAGAATCCTGGTCCGTGTCCAATGAAATTTGTTTCAGGGCATTTTGCTATTGCTCTTTCAAATGCTTCTATTCCTCCACCATACCACCACGAAGGTCTTGGATACCTTGAACCTGTTTCAAATTCATAGTCAATGTGAACAACAACAGGCAATTGTTTCTTTCCACAGAATCTGAACATTCTTATGGCATCCAGATTGTCATACATCATCCTTAATTTCAATTCTCCATAAACCCTTACTCCATACATATTGATAGCACCCTGGAGAAGGTCAATTGCCTCTGGTCTTCTTGGGTCAGGAGCATATCCTGGAACAAATCTATCGGGTTTTGCTTTAATATACTCAACTACTTTACTGAATGGTATTGGTCCATATTTTTCAAAATGAGGTATTGATGCAAAATGTTCGGGTGAAAACTCATCCAGCGGAGATTCCCATGTTAAAAGCCATGTAATATCTATGTTGTTTTTGTCCATGTTCTCAATAAATTTTTCTATTGTATAACCATGCCATTCAGGATGGTTATGCGCATCAATAATCATTTTTTCTCCTTGTTAGGAGTGAAGATTTTTTAAAATTGGTTAGATTATAACATAAAAACTGGTAATCCTGAATTGATATTGACAAATTTTTATACCGAAGTATAATTCTCTCGAAGAGTATATCACAGGAGAAAAATGACATTGCTGGATTATACTGAGAAAATACTTAGAATGCAATCAGAATCACATCAGAACCATATCGATCACCATTCAAAAAAACCTTTCAGAACACAAAAATCAAATTGTTCAAGGAGGTGAGAAAAATGAAAAACAAAGGATTTACTCTGATTGAATTACTTGTGGTAATAGCAATCATTGCGATACTTGCATCAATTTTGTTTGAGCCACTACTTCGAGCAAGGGGTATGGCACGACGCGCAGCATGTGCAAGTAATCTGAAGCAACTTTATCTTTCATTGATAATGTATGCTGAAGATTATGATGGCTATGGTATTGGTACTGTGGCATGGGGTAGTCCAAATACGTTTACTTATACTGCCAATGCTCCATGGGTAAAATCATATTTTCCTAACCCGAATTTATTCAGATGTCCTGATACTGACTGGAAGGCGTACAAAGGTTCAGCGTGGAGTTATAGACCAGGTTATAGAATTTCAACAGCGCAATATTGCTCATACTGGATTCTTTTTGGTTATTCATTCCATTCTGCGACCTGCACGCAAGATTTCTATGGCTGGCATATGTATAATAATTCCACTCCTACCAGTATAAACAAGGCACCATGTCCAAATATTAAATTCTGTGGAAAATCTGTTCAGGATCCAAAGGGAACAACCCAGTATGTTCTTCCGGCATCAGAGCAAATATGTATCAGTGATTGCTATGGCAAAACAGGATGGTGGTATGGTTATGGACTAACAGCAGGAGTCAGGAACAATCATTTAGAGTTTGATGGAGAAAATGTTGTTTATATGGATGGACATTTGGAATGGAAAGCAAGAGACCAGTTGAAATACTATTTTCACTATTACTATGGCGACATATGGTGGTAAAAGGGGGTGAGGAAAATGAAAAAGAAAGGATTTACTCTGATTGAATTACTTGTGGTAATTGCGATTATAGCGATACTTGCAGCGATGTTACTGCCGGCATTATCAAGGGCAAGGAAACAGGCGAAATTTTCTCGCTGGCAAGCATACAGGACAAATCTCCCTGCAGATGAGACATTGATACTGTACTGGACATTTGAAGAGGGGCAAGGAGCAAAATTAACAAACAGGGCATTGGGGGACCCACGAGATGATGAATACAACAGGACTGCCTATGATGGACTTTTTGATAATACTCCATTTCCGACTCCGTCAAATCCAAACCCCACACCGACAGACCCTGCATCATGTCCGACATGGGTGAAAGATGGAGGCCGCTGGCCAGGAAAGGCAAGTTTATATTTTGATGGAAGTGATTTTATCAGGACAGGAGCAGGAGAGACAGTATATGAACTGACGATAGAGGCATGGGTAAAGATACAGAATCTCACAGGAGGAACACAGACGATATTATTTAATAATTTTTATCAATCAGGAAGGACACCTGCCTGGGCATTATTTGCAGAGAGGGGTGGAGTAGTGCAGGCAGCATTATGTTATACAGCAGGACCGAAATATTTAACAGGTCAGGCATTGACACCAGGGAAATGGGAACACATAGCGATGACATGGGATTCAAAGACAAGGGATTTTATTCTTTATCAAAATGGTGTTGAGGTTAACAGGATGTTATTTGATGTAGCCCCTCAGATTCCATATGGCTACTATTGCACAGAGATTAATGTAGGAAGGAATGTTCAGACAGGCAGTGATTATCTTGTTGGATGGCTTGATGAACTTGCTGTGTACAAGAGGGCACTGACACCTGGTGAGATACGTCAGCATTATGCGATGGGAAAACCGAATTAAGAGTAGGGTGAGATTTAACTTTCAATTTTTCCTTTTTCAACATCCTTAATTCCCCTTCCAAATTCCTCATTTCCAGAATGGGATGCAGGGGAATTAAGGTAGTTTTTCCTCTTTTATGGTATAATTTTTTTATGCCGGAGTGGTGGAACTGGCAGACGCGCTGGACTCAAAATCCAGTGGGCGCAAGTCCGTGAGGGTTCAAATCCCTCCTCCGGCATTAAAGAAATAGTTACATTTTTTGAACAACATTTTTTCAAACCTACCTTTTAAAATAAAGATGCGTTTTTTTTGATTGATGTCTCCGCATGGTGTAAACTTTTTCATTATGGAAAACAACAATATATATGTAAGCCAAGAAATTATTGAAAGGGTAAAAGAACATGATATGGAGGCATTTGAACAGATGGTTGCAATGATATCAAACAGGATTACGAATCTTGCGTATTCTTTTACATCAGACAAAGAACTGGCAAAAGACATATGCCAGGAAGTGCTTTTTATCATCTGGTGTAAAATTTCAGGAATCAGGGATAACCTTTCATTCAAAAATTGGGTCTATAAAATTACTTTGCACGTTTCCAACCAAAAACTTAGAAAAATTTATAGACAAAAGAAAATCATTGAGAAATCAAAAACCAAAAACCTTGAAGAATCTATGGATAATGTTGATATCGGAGAAAGATATGCATTGTCGGAAAAGATTGATAGGGCAATTTTAAAACTGAGTGAGACCCAGAGAAAGATTTTTGTGCTAAAGCATCAGGAAGGATTGAAAATTTCTGAAATAGCAGAAATTATTGGTTGTAGCCCTGGTACTGTGAAAGTTCATCTTTACAGGGCGATCAGAAATATAAGGAAGGTTATCGATGAGATGTAAATATTACAGAGATGTTGTTGATTATTTTTATGGTGAAATTGATGAAAAGCGACTTGAATTATTGCAACAACACTTACAGCATTGTAATGAGTGTAAGAAATGGTTAGAACATGCAGAATTTATTGTCAAGCATTATGAAAGGAAGAATGAAGATTTCAGGATTCAGTTTGAACCTTTTCATCGGACTTTGTACCAGGGTGTTTTTAGAAAATTTATTAAAGCATTTGTTATGGTGTTGATAATTTCAATGATCTTTCTTTACGGATATTCAAAAAGGGTATCGCATTTATTAACCTATTTTCGTTTGTATCACAATTACGAAATAATCAAAGATCTTGACCGTATTATTCCTGTGGTTGCCATGGAAATACAGAAACAATATGAGGAGAACAATGAGTAGATTTTTTAAATTTGTTATTTTTTTGGTTATCATCGGGTTGCTGGTTAAATATATTATTCCGTGGAAAAATACTGTCAAAGAAATTACTCAGACAAATTTTCATCCTGCCCATGTTAGTATCATTTATGAAAAGGAAGACCCTGATGATAACTGGTTTGACTGGAAACTTCTTTCGATAAAAGAAAAAATTTCTGTATGGCGAAATTATATTGCGTTTCATACTTTGACACAGGAGGAAAAAATAAAGGTTATTCATAATTATATTGACTGGATAAGACTTGAACCAGAGGAAAAAGCCCTTGTTATTGAGAAATATAAATCAGGGTTCGGACAGGATAAATGTAAACCAAAAACAAAATTCAGACAACTATAATACAGTGAAAGGAGGTGATAAAGATGAAAAAGGCATTGATGATCCTGTTAGCGGTTTCAGTCGTGTGCTGGATATCATTTGCTTCTGCACAGCAGGAAAAACCGAAAACTGCTCCGCCAGCAACTGCTCCTGCTGCAACACCGAAAGTAGTTCCAGCAAAGGAAGCATTGAAGACAGCAGAAGGTGAAATTACCGCTGTGGATACAAAACTCTGCACCTTCACCCTCAAGGATGCTTCAGGAGTTGAGAAACAATTCTCAACAACACCTGTGAAGATTAAAATGGTGAAGGTCGGAGAAAAGGTTTCTGTTAAGTATAAGGAAACAAAGGAAGGCACACCCAAGGCAGTCGTTATCAAGGAAATAAAAGAGAAAAAGGAAAAAGGTGGAGTAAAAAAGGAAACAAAGAAACAGGAGAAGAAATAATTCTCCACCTCATGGATAGATTCAACCCACGGTCAATATCGTGGGTTGAATCTTTTTTTATTGGTGCTATAATATTTTCAGGCAATGAAAAAATATTCAGTTGTAAAAATTACGATTACTGGATTGAAAAAATATTGTCCCTTTTACAAAGAAGGTGATACTTTTATTATCAAACAACAGTGTTTTGACCCTTTGAATGGGACACCAAAACAATATTGTATGCATAGTTTGCACTCAATTTATCCTGTTTATATGCAACTGAGGAAGGAAAAACCAGGGACAAAGAAAACATGCTGGTGTCCGGATGATAACATTGTAACGTTTGAACTTGAAAGATTGGAGGATGAGGAAGGAAAAGGATGGAACAGACCTGATGAAGAATAAATCTACCTGCCACAATTTTTTACCATTTCTTTTATTTCATCAATAAATTTTCGCTCTATCAAATCTTCAAGGGGTTGCTGAAAGGCGAATGTCCAGTTTAGATTACCAGTTGTCCCAGGCTTGTTTATTCTCAAATTATAAATTTCACGGGAAATATCTGAATCAAGGCATGCAAGATCACAAAAAAGGTTTATACTGAAAATTGACACACTTCGTAAAACAAAATTTATTGCCTTCTTTATACAAACACTCTCGTTGTCATAATCTTCAATTCCAAGGGATTTTTTTAATTTTTCTTTTTCGTCAAAAGTATCACGATAGATGTTTATAATATCCAATAATTTTTCTCTGGGCTTACCGAAAATCTGAATTAATTTTTCTTCTGAATCAACTGATGACCTCCATTTCAATCTTTCATTTTCAACTGGTTCAAATAACAAATTTACAAATTTCTGTCCCTCAATGTCAATAGTTTTGCATTTCTGAAAAAACAATTCTTTTTCAATTGTTCCTGCTTCATGTTTGAACCAGAATAACCAGAAAGAAGTATCATGGGTTGAAAGACCTGATATTGCAAGTTGTCTGTATTGTTCTGAAGGAATAAAAGAATAGTCAGTTTCATAATGTTTTTTCCATCTTTGAACTTCATAACCACAAATTCCGAGTTCCTGCAATGTTTCAGTGCATTCAGGAGGAATAATTCCAAGGTCTTCAGCACATAAAAGACAATTAGTGTTGGTTACCATTATGGATAAAATCTGATGTCCCTGTCTTTTCCATAAGGAGGTGTCAGAAGGCATAAAAAAACCATTCATTCCATGGTTTTCTTCTGGTTCATTGGCAGGTATTGCCCATATTCTGAAAAGTCCAACAACATGGTCAATCCTTATCATATGAAAAAAATTGTCTAAATATTTCAATTTTTCCTTGATGTATTTAAATCCGTTTGTTTCAACATTATCCCAGTTTTGAACAGGCATTCCCCATCTCTGTCCATAAACACAATACATATCTGGCGGGGCACCAGCAGAAAATTCAAGATTGAAAAATTCTCTTTTTGACCAGACATCAGCACTATCTCTTGATGCGAGAACCGGCATGTCTCCCATTAACAGAATACCCATTGTTTCAATGTACTTTTTGACAGAACATAACTGATTAAAACAGACAAACTGAATCCATTTTTCAAATAGAATATCTTTTTCGTATAAATTTGAAATTTCTGTTAGTTTTCCTGTGTCTCTGTTTGCAAAACAATTTTCCCAATCGTACCATGCACTTCCATAGTGAATTTTTTTCAAAACACGAAAGATTGAAAAATCATCAAGCCAGTATTTGTTATTTTTAACAAAAGAAAAAAATTTACTATCAGAGCAAATGTCATCATAGTATTTTTTAAAGATTTTATTTAATATCGAGATCTTCTTCTCACGAATCTCATAGTTACATCTGTAATTCTTGCCTGCAGGGAAATCCTTTTGAAAACTTTTGATGATATTTTCAGAAAATTGAAAGCCATTGTACTCAAAATTTTTCAGCGAAATATAAACAGGGTCTATGGCAAATGAACTGATGGCATTATAAGGGCAGTTGTCAGAGCCAGTGAAATTCAAAGGCAAGATTTGAAGAATGCTGCATCCTGATTTATTGCATAATTGAGCCATCAATTTCAGGTCAAAAAAATCCCCGATGCCTGTGCTATGTTCAGAATGAATTGAAAACAATGGAATCAGTATTCCTGCTCGCTTTTTTATACCGATTCTTTCCCATTTTTCACCTGAAGCTGTGTTAAATAATTTTTGCATAAAATTCCCTGATTACTTTAAGCAATTTTTTCGTATCCTTTATGTTTCCAATTGTAATTCTGACATACTTGTGGAGGCAGGGAATATTGTTGAAATATCTAACAAGTATCTTTTTTTCTTTTAGTTTCTCGTATAACAATTCCCCATTTTTATCAGGCGGTTCTACAAGCAGAAAATTTGTTGATGATGGAAAGACATTGAAACCAATTTGAATAAGTTCTTTCTCTAAAAATTTTCGAATCCTGATAATCTTTTCACAATTTTTTTTCATGATTGGATAATTTTTCATTGCAACAATACCTGCATACTGAGTTATTGCATTAAGGTTGTATGAATCCTTTATTGACATCAGTGCCTGTATCAGTTCAGAACTTGCAAAACAATAGCCGAGACGAATCCCTGCAAGTGAAAAGGATTTTGAAAAACTTCTTGTTACAACGACATTTTTATATTTTTTTACAAGCCCAAGGCAGTTTTCTTTTGCAAAATCAACATATGCTTCATCAATAACAACAACCCTTTTTGATTTTTTTACAATTTCTTCAATGGTTTCAATTGAATGAAACCTGCCAGAGGGAGAATCAGGATTTGCAATAATTTTCATACAATCAGTAAAACCAGTTATGAATCTGGCAGGAATAGAAAAATCGTTGTTGGTTTTAATTTTGACTGGTTTTCTGTCTGCAATAATTGTTAAAACCTCATAAAGAGGATAACTCGGATACAGGAAAACGATTTTTTCTTTTACTGAAGAAAATGCAGTGATGCACAATCTTAAAATTTCATCGGAACCATTTCCAGCAAATATGTTTTCAACAGGGAAATCATAACATTTACTAATTGTTTTTCTTAACTGAAGGCAGAGTGGGTCAGGGTATTTTTTTATTGAAGAATCAATACCTCTTTTTATTTCGTCAATAATTTTTTTTGGCGGCGGAAAAGGATTTTCATTTGTATTAAGTTTTATATAATTTTCTTCCTGCGGTTGTTCACCTGGAACATAAGGCGAGAAACCTTCGAAAATTTTGTTTAGCAATTTCTCCATATTCTTCAATCCCCGGTTAAAATATGGTAATATAGAAATGACTCAAATTATTATACCACAGTGTCCTGAAAAACTATGGAAAATCTAACGCCAATGCTCAGGCAGTATAATGAAATAAAAAAGAAGCATAACGACTGCATACTTTTTTTCCGGCTCGGGGATTTTTATGAAATGTTCTATGATGATGCAAAAAAAGCATCAAAAATCCTTGATCTTGTTTTAACTTCAAGAGATGCCGGGAAATCAGGGAAAATTCCGATGTGCGGTATTCCGTATCATGCAGTGGATTCTTATATTTCACGTTTGATTAAACACGGTTACAAGGTCGCCATATGTGAACAAACAGAAGACCCTTCAAAGGCAAAAGGAATTGTCAAAAGGGAAGTAATCAGGATAATAACTGCTGGTACATATCTTGACCAGAGTCCAGAAACAAGGTGTATTCTTTCTATTGTTGTTGAAAAAAATACTATTGGCATGGCTCTTGTTGATAATACAAAGGGCATGATAAGAGCAAATGAATACCTGAAGATTGAAGAGTTTGCTGGGGTTATTGCAAGAATACCTGTTTATGAAATTGTTTACCCTGAGTCACTACAGGAAGAAATTTCTCATTTGATTGAAAAAATTGTGGGGAAAACAAAAAACTTTTCTTTCAGTCCTCAGGAGGACTGGAAATTTCATTATGAGACCGCCAACAGAAATCTGTGTGAACATTTTAAGGTGCATTCTCTTGCAGGTTTTGGTTTATCTGAAAAAATGATTGCCATCCGTGCTGCAGGAGGGCTTCTTGAATATATAAGAGAAATGTCAAAAAGTCCGATGAATCACATTGATAAGATTGCTCTCTATGATGATTCAGAGTATGTTTATTTATCTCCATCTGCTATAAGGGGTCTTGAAATTGACGCACTGATAAAAGTCCTTGATAAAACGCAAACTGCAGCCGGCAGTAGATTGTTGAGAGAATGGATTATGCATCCGTTAAAGGATACCGAAAAGATTGAGGAAAGGTTAATGGCAGTTTCTATTCTTAGAGAAAATCAACAGTTGCAGCAAAATCTTTTAAATGTTTTCAAGCAGATTTATGATATTGAAAAGGCACTTTCACGGCTCAGTAGTGGCTACTCAAATCCGAAAGATATTCTTGCGATAAAGAATTCAATTGCGTTGATTCCTGAGATAAGAAAGGTTCTGGAACCTGTTTGTAATCTCAATGATTATTTTGCTGTGAATGACATTCCGGAATTAAGGGAATATCTTGAACACGCTGTAAATTCAGAGATTCCTGCTTCGCATCCAGAGGGACAGATCATTAAAAAGGGATTCAATCACGAACTTGATTTCTGGCGGCAGTTAAAGGAATCATCAAGTCAGTGGTTAAAAAATTATCAGGCAGAGCAGGTAAAAAAGACAGGCATTACATCGTTAAAAATCGGTTATACCCAGGTGTTTGGCTATTTTATCGAAATAAGTAAGGCAAATTTACATCTTGTACCCCAGGAGTATATCAGGAAACAAACACTTGTAAATGCAGAACGTTTTATTACTCCAGAATTAAAAGATTTTGAAGAAAAAATGCTTTCTGCAGAACAAAAAATTCTTGAAATTGAGAAAAACCTTATCCAGAAGGTTATCGAAAAAATACTTGAGTTTTCAAAAGAGATACACGCTTTTAGCAATTCCATTGCTGCGATTGATGTTTTGAATTCATTTAGCATCATTGCAGATTCTCGTTATGTGAAACCTGAAATCAACTGCAGTGATGAAATCATTATAAAAGACGGTAGGCATCCTCTCGTAGAAACATTTATAGAAAAAGAATTTGTTCCCAATGATACACTTGTTGATTGTAATGAAAATCGTCTTCTTATTATTACAGGTCCAAACATGGCAGGAAAATCAACTTACATCAGGCAGGTTGCCATTTGTGTAATACTGGCGCAGGCAGGTTGTTTTGTTCCTGCCTCAAGGGCTCAGATTGGTATCGTTGATAAAATATTTACAAGGATTGGAGCACATGATGAGATTTCAAAAGGTTACAGTACTTTTATGGTGGAAATGTCAGAAACTGCCTCAATTCTTGCCAATCTTTCTTCCAGGGCTCTTGTGATTCTTGACGAAATAGGTCGCGGTACAAGTACCTATGATGGACTTGCATTGGCATGGGCAGTTGCTGAATATTTGTATCAGCAGAAAGTAAGAACATTGTTTGCAACGCACTTTCACGAGTTGATTGAACTTGCGACAAACCATCCTGGAGTGAAAAATTATAATGTGGCAGTAAAACAATGGCAGGATGAAATTATTTTTCTTCACAAAATTGTGCCTGGTGGCACAGATGAAAGTTATGGTATTTACGTTGCAAAACTTGCCGGTATTCCTGAAAATGTGACCGCAAGAAGTAGAGAAATTCTGCGTGAACTTGAATCAGGTATGAAAATACCTGAGTCAAATGACGGTAAGGAGCAACTATCTCTTTTTGTTGTACAAGTAGACCCTGTGCTGGAAAAAATTAAGGATGAAATTGTTTCTATTAACCCTGATGTGATTACACCTCTTGAGGCACTCAATAAAATTTACCAGTGGAAAAAAATCATTGAGAATAAGGAATAGGGCAGATGGGTAATATTCATATTCTTTCTGAAGATGTAATCAGTCGTATTGCTGCAGGCGAAGTAATTGAAAGACCTGCATCAATTGTAAAGGAACTGATCGAAAATTCAATTGATGCAAAAGCAGACAGAATTGAAGTAAGTGTGAAACAGGCAGGGAAGACATTTATTGGTGTAAAAGATAATGGGATGGGTATTGAAAAGGATGATCTTGCAATTATCGCTCAGAGACATTCAACGAGTAAGATAAAAAGGTTTGATGACCTTTTCCGTATTTTCAGTATGGGTTTCAGAGGTGAGGCATTGTACAGTATTGCTTCTGTCTCAGAAATGTATTTGCGGAGTAGAACAACAGGCAGTGAAACTGGCTGGGAAATTCATATAAAAAACAATGTCAGAAGTAATGTGAAACCTGTTGCTATGCAATATGGAACAGAAATTGAGGTATACAACCTTTTTTATAATGTACCTGCAAGAAGAAAATTTCTGAAGTCAGAAAATTTTGAGATGCGTAAAATTGTTGATACTTTTATTCCTTATGCAATTTGTTTTCCATCAATTGAATTTATTCTTTCCCACAATAAGAAATTCGTTTTTCAACTCAGTAAGAAAAACAGGAAAGAAAGATTATGTGAACTGTTTAATTTTGAAGAGAAATTCTTGTACCAGATTTCAAAAAGATTTATTGACAATTCTCTTTCGATTGAAATGATTCTCGGTGATATAAATATTCAGAGGGCAAAAAAGGACATCCAGTTTATATTTATTAATCAGAGACCTGTTCAGCACAGTGGTATTTCATTTGTTATCAATAGCATTTATAAAAGTTTGTTTCCACCCGAAACTTTCCCCTTTTTTGTTATCCTTATTGAAGTCCCGCCATATGATATTGATGTCAATATCCATCCGACGAAAAGTCAGGTGAGAATAAAAAATGAACAATCAATCATCAATGTGATAAAAACAATGTGTGAGGAAATTCTTGAAAGCACTCAGCCAAAACAAATTTATTCAATCCAGCAAAGAGAACATCCGGATATGAAAACATCTGACAGTGTTCCGGATAAACAACAATTTTTTCAGGATTCAATATTTGTCAGTCAACCATCTGAACAAACAATGTTTGAATATGATTTTCAGGAAAATCTTTTGCATGCAAAATTTATTGGAACACTTTTTGATGTGTATCTGCTTTTTGAATCAGCCCAGCGGCTGTATATCATTGACCAGCATGCAGCACATGAAAGGATTACTTTTGAAAATCTTGTTGCTCAGGCGCTGGATGGAAAAATAAAAACAGAACAATTACTTGTTCCTGTTAATATTGTTTTAACATCCCAGGAGATGATGGTCTGGGAAACGGGTGGAGAAAATAAACTGGCAGAAATAGGATTTCAGACAATGAAATGGGACAACAAAACCATTGCTGTCTACTCAAAGCCAGCCGGCATTAAAGACCCATTGATTGCAGTAAAAAATATTCTTGCAGAAAGTAGTATTACAAATTTTGATATTGAAACACTTTTGAAAAAGGCGTGTCGTGGTTCAACAATGGCAGGTCAACAACTTACAGAAAAAGAGGCATATGAGTTAAAAAATTTGCTTGTCAAATGTAGACAACCGTTAACTTGTCCGCACGGTAGGCCGACAATTGTTGAAATTGAAAAAAGATTTATTGAGAAACAATTTTTACGATAGATTTTTAAATTTGTTTGATATACTTTTTCCACGCCCTTGCGATTTTTCTTAAGTCATCCCTTTTTACAGGTAGTACCCCTGATACAGGTCGTATCAAAACAAATCTTTCAGCATAAAAGATACAAGGAACTCCAATTGTCATGCTTTTTGTAGTAAAATCAAGCCATTTATCATAGTATGAGTGTACCCAGTCATCACTGTCAATTGGATGAGAGGGTAGTGCAGCTTTTGCAAGATCAGCGCGTGCTTTCATGGCCGATAAAACGTCTGTTTCAGGGAATATGTATCCAACATCGTGCAATCTCACCATATCAAATGTATCATGGAAATATGGATGGACAGTACTACTGGTAATCAAGCAGTCCTTCTTTACATTTTTTGCTGCTGTATAAATTTCTTTTTGTAACTTATACAAAAGTTCACATCCCCACAGCAATCCACGATGATTAACCCGTTGATAATTTTCCGATATTTTTACCTGTCTTCCAAAATGCTCACCGCCGAGTGGATTTCTTTCTGTTGGAACATATGCTAACTGGTCAATCTTAAATCCATCAGCATTATAACATCCTGTCTCAGAGGAGAGAAGTTTTCTGATATTGTTCTGAATAAATTTGATATAGGAGTAATTTTCAGGGTCAACAGTAAGTTTTTTATCGCCACAAAAGATGCACCAGTGATCAGGTACACCCTCTGTAAACCATGTTGCAATCCACAGTAGTACCTTTCTTCCTTTTTTATGTTGCCTGTCAATAAAAGAGCGCAGGTCAGGCCATTGAATCCTGTTTGGAATCCAGTTTCCACCTTCAGACCATCCTGCATCAATGATGATAGTACCAACAGGAACTTTTTCCTCATCAAGAATATTAATCCATTTTTCATACAAACCCTGAATGCAGTATGCGAGGGCTCTTGACTCAGGACCATCCGGTCCTTCAAGTTCATAGGAAATGCCAACCTGGTCGCCGTATCCGCAATAAATTGGCATCAACCACCATGAAGGGATATTTTTATGAAAATGTGCTGAACCATCTGGATATGAAAGTTTTAAACCTTTTGCGAGCAATTGGTGATCTTTTTCTTCCTGTTTACCATAAACAACATAAAGTTTTGTATGTTCAATAACATCAGATGGATTTGAATGACCTTCAAGGTCAATTTTTACAGTGATTCCTTTCTCAGTTGCATCAAAATATGCTGTATTCCATAAATGCCATCCTGGTTCAGCAAAAATACCAATGAAAACTTTTTCCTTTTCTCCATTGACGATAACTGCAAAAGGAGGTGGGCTGAATTTTGCACCAGTTTCTTTACAACCACGTACACCTATGTTTAGTTTTTTGGGAACCTTGTAAGGACTTGTTCTATGTTCAATAGAAGGCGAGGGTGACCAGATTTCTTTTGGAGTAAATCCAAGGCAGGAAGAATCAATTGATGCAGAAATGAATTCATTATTCTCAATTTCAAATTTTATGGTTATATAGTCCTTTTCCATAATATAATGCTCCGTTTCGAATATTTATTATACCAAAAAAAACAAATAAAAAAACCGCCGTGGCAAACCACGGCGGGTTTTTTCAGGATTTGGGCCAAGCCGCTCGGTCATTAGTACCTCTCAGCTTAAACCCTTGCGGGTCTTACACCTGAGGCCTATCAACCAGGTAGTCTACCTGGGACCTTCGTCCTGGTATTGCTACCAGGAGGGAGATCTTATCTTGGGGTGGGCTTCGCACTTAGATGCTTTCAGCGCTTATCCCTTCCGAACATGGCTACCCGGCGATTGCTCCTGGTGGAACAGCCGGGACACCAGAGGTTCGTCCACCCGGGTCCTCTCGTACTACGGGCAGCTCCCCTTCAAATCTCCTGCGACCACGACAGATAGAGACCGAACTGTCTCACGACGTTCTGAACCCAGCTCACGTACCGCTTTAATGGGCGAACAGACCAACCCTTGGGACCTGCTCCAGCCCCAGGAT
>Ga0078972_1004678_pt1 | contig 36732 bp, 36 predicted proteins | sample YelNatPaOPGAMG01_FD_67568 | JGI IMG/M metagenome (GOLD analysis project Ga0078972, IMG submission 67568) | Hot spring thermophilic microbial communities from Obsidian Pool, Yellowstone National Park, USA - OP-RAMG-01 (SPADES assembly) (version 2) | ecosystem: Environmental > Aquatic > Thermal...
CCTCCGATGTCTTTTTGATGTCGCTCCAAATGCTGATAGAATACTTCGTCCACGTTTGCCCGTCTAGTTCATTGGCTCTGTTCTTCGGCATCCGTACCCGACGTTTACCAGCAGAAACCTCTAAAAAAGTTAATTGAGGTTGCTCATTAACCGCCACGTAAGCCTCCCAAAAGTATTGAGGAACTCCTGCTTTACGCTTATTATAACACTCTGTCCGTCCCCACGTATAGGAGAAAGGCGAGGAACTTTGTGGTCATTAAACAGTCCGTCAGAATGTGTAATCAGTCTTGTTACTTTGTAGAACTTCTTGGAACTGAGTATGCTGACCTTGTCTCTCTTATTACCATTGCTTGAAGGGCAAATACTAAATTCATTTAGAGTGGAGCTTTGCCTGGCAATCAGGACATATCCTTTCGTTTTCCACAGCCACAAATCGCCTACCACAAGTTTGGCAGGTTCTCGTGACTTCAATCGAAACGACATCACTAAGAACTACTCTGTCAGAAAGGCCAACCATTACCTTATTTAGAAATTTCATAACAAAATCAGTAGCTGTGCTATTGGCATCTAACTGAACATTTATGATATTCTCACTAGCAGCAATCTTCGCCGCGCCTTCCTGAATGCCCAACGGACTAACGATGATTCCGCCAGCAGCACCAGTATCGATGATCCGATAAGCCAAACCTCCTAATTTTTCTTGAGTCTGTTTCGAAGCTGTATATCTCCTGCATTCGATAATTATGAAACCTTCGTTCCCCTCTCGAAGTCCCTTTGCCTCGATTTCCCAGCTAGTGCCTGACCTTTGACCCTGTATTATCTGCTTACCTTCAACTCTTTCTAGTCCAAACTCTTTGGCGTTTTGTGCGAGTAAATAGGTTGCGACTTCTTCGTATGATCTCCATGTTATTTCCATTTATTTCACCCCTTAGCTAAAAACAAATCGTAAAGGGTATGTTTACTTTTTAATTTTTTCAAATACGCTTTCTATCACTTTGCTATGATAAGGAAACCGTTCAATAAGTAGTGTTTTAAATTCATCCATGTTTGAAGTAGTTAGAAGGTCATCAACCTCGTATGCCCTCTTGCCTAGTTGTCTGCAATACTTATCAATTACAGCTTGAGTGGTAATCCCTCTGAGTTCAGCTACTTTATGTGTTGCTTCAACTCTGCTTAGCCCTTGGTTTTTCACTAGAATTATCACTTCGAGTATTTCTGCCAACGCGTTAGGCACGCTTTGTGGGAATTGCGGTAACACTTTTCCCCCATTGTTATCTTTGATTTCCACCGCACCGCTTTTTAAAGGTAAAAACCGCCGGATTACGCTATTTGGCGTATCTTTAAATGGTTCAGCATGCTGTTTTAAGAAGGCGTACACTTCTTCATCCACATTGATTTGGTGCATTCCTTTTTCATTCATTTTTGTTACCCTCCATTAATCACTATTATTACAGTAATAGTAATATTAGCACTAATAATACTATTTGTCAAGCCATCTTAACTTTAAGGGATTCGACAGCTACTGGAAATCAGGAGTGCTTCTAAAGAGGGTAACCGCGCTAGATTCGGACCATATTGGTGGCTAGCTTCACCACGCCGTGGATTGCACTTTCCATCGGAAAGTTCAACGCAAAAACCGCCTTGCCTTTGAGAGACTTCGTTGCTGCAATTTAAGATTGGACAGGCTAAGTGGCAAGGCGGAAAGCCAGGGCAAAATCCTTCTTTCCGTCCGGTAAGCCCCACCGCACCGTACGGGATAAGGAACGTCACTCCGAGGTGTCCCCTTGCGGGGTGTGTTGTTCTGGCATGGCAGGAAGGCGCCCTGGTGAGCTGGCTGCGATAGAACTTTTGTCTTTGCCGTTTACGGTGCTGCTGATTGTACCGGCATTGCTGGCACCCCGGGCGCCGCCGCTGGCTGCCGCGATTAAAGCCGTGGCGGGATGGTCAAGGTTAGCTGACTGCTGCCTCAGTCAGCTAGCGGTTCCTTTTGTTTGCTACCCAGAAGGTACCAGCTTCTTTTCTGGCTCCGGGCGGCAGGCGGCGTGTAGTTAGCCAGTGGGTGAAGCCGGCGAGACATGGTAGAAGCGCGGTGTAAAGCACTACAGTCAGTGAAGGTTCGCCCAGGAGCCGGTTTGTACCAAAACAGGTGAGGGGTAGGGGAATAAAAATTGCCATTGCGGTCAAGATGCTGTTGCGGGTGGTAAATAGTACTATGATGCCCAGAACAAAGGTGATTGCCATCTGCCACGGGACCAGGACGGCAAGGACACCTATTATGGTCGCCTCCCCTCGACCGCCCTCAAATTTCAGGAACACTGGCCAGTTATGTCCGATAGTTGCTGCAATGCCAGCAAGGCACACCGCTATCTCGGGTATGTGGAGAGCTTTTGCCACCATTATCGCCGTTGCGCCCTTTCCTATGTCCAGTGCCAGAGTGGCCAGACCAGCACCCAACCCGACATGGCGGAATACATTGAAAGCCCCGACATTACCGTCACCCACCCTGCGGATGTCCACACCTTTGGTTCGGCTTATGAGATAGGCAAATGGTATGGAGCCCAGCAGGTAAGCCATAACCAGGCTCATTGCGATATTCATCTAGCCCTGGAAAACTCCCTTTGGAAGACTCAAATTGTCTGCTCGGGAAAGCACTGTCCTTCTTACCAGCCGTGGCTGAGGCGCAGGATAAGCGGTAGGGGCAGCCCGTATTCTGCCATCTTTTTCTGGGTGGAGGCAATGTCGTACTCCACGCGGTAATGGAATATGCTCCGTAAATCGGTATCGTAAATGGCATAGCTGGCTCTGGGGTCGCCATCCCTGGGCTGACCGACACCGCCTGGGTTTATGATGAGGCGATTGCCCTGTATCTCTACCCCCGTTTCCTCGGCGAACGGTCTGTAGCTAACGCTGTCTTTTATGAGCTCAAAGATAACCGGTACATGGGAGTGCCCCACCAGGCAATAAGTTGTGGTGAAACAATCAAAGTTTTCATATGCTGCTTCTGGCGATAGCAAGTATTCCCAGATGGGCTCGCGAGGGCTCCCATGGGCGAGTGTGAAATCGTCCTGACAAAGGGTTAGTGGTAGTGCTTTTAGGTAATCGATGTCCTCACTGGTGAGCTGGCGTGCTGTCCAGTGACAGGCTTGGGCAGCCACCGGGTTGAAGTCTGAGGTGTCGATATTACCGATAGCTGCCCAATCGTGGTTGCCGGCGACACAGAGGTGGTTGAGTCCTCGCAGAAGTTCAATGCATTCGTGGGGGTCGGGACCATAGCCAACTATATCGCCGAGGCACCAGACCTCATCGAAGCCACCGCGGGCTTCGGCATCCTCGAGGACTGCCTGGAATGCGGTCAGGTTGCTGTGGATATCGCCAAGAATGGCATAACGCATGACCACTTAAATATAAACTATCCCGGTATGTTTTGTTAGTCCATGGCTATCCGTGTGCCATGAGCCCGCCGGTGATATAGAAGGTAGAGCCGGTGACAAAGCTTGAGGCATCTGAAGCCAGGTAGACAAGGGCGGCAGCGAAGTCATCGGGTCTTGCCAGCCGTTTGAGCGGTGCATAGCGCACCAGCATGTGGCGCCATTCCTCCTTGCCGGTCTCAGCGCTATTTTCCATCCAGCCCAAGGCTATGGCGTTTACGCGGATATCGCTCCGTGCCCATTCCAGTGCCAGGGCGCGGGTAAACTGGACCACTGCACCTTTGCTGGCACAGTAGGCGGTGCCATTGGGCACTCCTCTTTCGGCGAGTCCCGAAGTGATGGTGATGATTTTACCTCCCTTTTTCTCCAGCATATGTTTACCCACTGCCTGACAACAAACAAACACGGGGGTCAGGTTGGCTTCGATCACCTTCGCCCATTCAGCGGCGCTGATCTCGGGTAGTGGCTTGGCAAAGGGGAGGTTGAAGCTATTGACCAGTATGTCTATCTTTTGCCAGTTCTTGACTACTTCTGCCACCATACTGGCTACTTCCTTAGGGCTGGTCACGTCAACGGTAAATGTCATTGCCCGCCGTCCCAGTCCTTCCACCGACTTCATGGCTGCCTGCATTTCTTCCTTATTTTTGCCGAACACTGCCACATCCGCCCCGGCGTCTGCCAGGTACGAGGCTATCTCTTTTTGCCAGCTCTGCCCCAGTCCGCCGACCACTGCCTTTTTACCTGCCAGGCTGAATTCTTTAGGCACCATCTCATTTCTCCTTAAGTGGGATTACCGGGATATAATTGATCGGGGCATAGCCGCTGAACAGGGCACCGCCATCGATGGAAAACACCTCGCCGGTAGCGTAGTCAGATGCATCGGAGGCGAGGTACACTGCCAGAGCCCTGATCTCCGCTGGCTGCCCCACCCTCCCCATGGGGATGAAACGACCTGAGGCTTCATACCGCTCCTTCGGTCCCAGCGTCTCGAAGAGCCCCGGGGCGATGGCGTTCACTCTGATGTTATATTCAGCCAGGGTGAGTGCCATCGACATGGTGAGGAGTATCACTCCGGCTTTAGCGGTGTTGTACATGAAATTGCCTTTCAAGCCTCTCATGCCGAAGCCAGAGGCGATATTGATTATCTTGCCGTATCTTCTGTCAACCATGTGTCTGGCTACTGCGCGTGAGCAGTAGAAGGCGCCGCTCAAATTGGTGTCTATGCCACGGTGCCAGTCGAAATCGGTTATCTCCCAGAAGGGCTTGGGTATCTCTCCACGAACGATGCCGGCGCAATTGACCAGTATGTCTACCTTTCCCCACTGGTTTATGGCTTTGGACATCATGTCGTTGACTTCGTCGGGCTTGGTAATATCGGCAGGGAAAAAGACCGCCTTTCTTCCTGTAGTTTTTATGACCTCGCTGGCTGTTTGCTCCCCGGCGTCAGCACGGTAATCGGTGACCACGATGTCAGCGCCTGCTTCAGCCAGTGCCAAACAGATGGCGGTGCCCAGTCCTCCACCACCACCGGTGACCACTGCCACCCGTCCTTCCAGTTTAAATTTTTCCTCTAGCATTGCCAGTCACTCCCCTCTTTATTCTTCGGACTACTCGACCGAGCCGACTGAGCTGCCGGTGCTTATGCCGACGAGTTCCCCACCGTCTATGACGACTACCGAGCCGTGGATGAATTTTGCCAGGTCCGAAGCCAGGAAAAGGACAAGGGCAGCCACGTCTTCCGGCTGACCGATGTGGAGCGAAGGCGCGCCTGCGGCTGCAGCCCGTTGCTCGGCAGCTTTCCACAGCGCCTCGCTGAGCCTAGTTTTTATCAACCCTGGTGCTATAGCGTTCACTCTGATGCCCCACGGTCCCCATTCCCGTGCCATGACCTGGGTAAGCATGATATAGGCTGCTTTGGTGACGCTATATATGTTCAGTGCGCCGGGTCTAAGACCCGCCACCGAGGCAGTATTGATCATGACACCGCCACCCTGCTGCTTCATCACCCGGGCTACAAGCTGGGCAAGAAAGAACGGTCCCTTTACGTTTACGTTGAAAGTGGTGTCCCATGCCCATTCCTCGGCATCTATCAGTGGACCCATATAGGGGTTTGTGCCAGCGTTGTTGAACAGGATGTCTATGCGCCCGAACTCTTTGACCACCGTGTCTACAAGGTTCTTGGAGTCTTCGATCTTAGCCACATGCGAGGCTATTGCCAGGCTCCTTACTCCCTTAGCCCTTATCTTCTGGGCGACCTTTTCCAGGTCAGGCAGCTTACGGCTGGCGACCACCACATCAGCGCCGGCATCGGCGAAAGCCAGAGCGGTAGCTTCGCCGATACCGCGGCTGGCGCCGCTTATCAATGCCACCTTACCTTTCAGTGAAATTTTGGTTACGTCCATTGCCTCCTCCTTATCAAAAAATTTTGTCCGAGCTATCGACTATATATAGCCAGGGTCAAGTTTGGGCGACGCTATATTCCCGCCAAAACTCAGGAGAGCACCTTCCTGGGCACTTCTCTGAGCACGGTCTCGGCCTCTTTGACTATCTGCTGCACCAAATCGCTGACTTTGGGCATATCCTGGACCCTTTGAGCCACTTCGCCGGCTGCCATCATCGCCTTTTCCTTGTTGCCTTCATAGACTGCCCGAATGGACTCCCTCTCGAAATCGATCAGAGAGGTGTCGATGGTAGTGTAATCGTCGGGTGTGCCCAGAAAGACACCCGGCGACTTCTGAAGGGTGTTTCTGGCGTGTTCGACGCTGCGCGGTGTCTTCAGCCAGCGGGCTGGTCCGACAAAGCCACGGGCTACCAGCGTACCCCTGTCTTCGCAGGCTACCACCGATTCTTTCCACAGTGGTGGGAAGTCGCTTTCCTGAGTTGCCAGAAACCGTGTCCCTATCTGGGCACCGTCTGCCCCCAGAACCAGTGCGGCAGCCAGTGTCCTGCCGTCACAGAACCCGCCAGCGCCGGCGACCAGAGTTTTCTCGTCTGAGACTGCATCGACAACTGCCGGGAGCAGAACCATGGTGTGGACTGGCTCCCAGGCAATATGGAATCCTCCTTCGTGTCCTGAAGCTACTATCACATCAACGCCAGCACGTTTGCAGCGCTGGGCAGCCCTTACCGACGGGACCACATGTATCCAGGTAAACCCGGCACCCTTGATTTTCTCGCCCCAGGGCATGGGGTCGCCTGCGGAGGTAAAGATAACTTTGAAAGTATTTTTTATCTCGGGGTTTTCCTGACGTACCTTGATAGCCCTGTCAATCAATATCCGCGAATACTCCATCACCTCAGCGGAGACCATCACGTTAATACCGAAAACACCTCCTTTGTCTTTCACCAGGCGGTGGGTGCGCTTTAGCACTTTTTCCAGTACAGTTGCCATATCGTCGTCGAAATTAGCCTCGGCAGTTTCCACAAAGGCTCTATAAATCACCGGCTGGCGGTCTTTTTCCCAGAGCCCACTGGTGGAGAGTAAGCCCAGCACGCCGGCATTTGCCGCTGCCACGCACAAATTATTATTGCTGAAGGGACCCATTCCAGCCTGTATGATGGGATATTTGATGCCAAGCAGGTCACATAGTCTTGATTTGATCATGAGAGACACCCCCCGTTTCTAATTAACTGGTATTATAGCATGACGTAATTGTGAGTCAAAATAGTCAGTCGCTTGCCCTGTAGCGGAAAACCTCGTAAAATTTGGTTCTACAGCGGACGTGATTTTATAGATTCAGGCTCTGCTGGCGCTAATAATTGTTAAAAGGAGTGCTATGAGAAAAGTTAGGCTCGGGAGGACCGGTCTGTCTGTTTCTCAGTTTGGTTTTGGTGGCATTCCAATCCAGAGGCTGGCTGAAGATGAGGCGGTGGCGGTGGTCAAAAGGTGTCTCGACCTCGGGGTGACCTTTTTAGACACGGCTAATGGTTATACCACCAGTGAGGAACGCATTGGCAAGGCTATCTCGGGGCGGAGGGAGGGGCTGGTAATAGCCACCAAATCGCTATCACGGAAGGCTGAGGGGGTGGAGAAGCACCTTAAATTGAGCCTGGAAAGGCTTAATGTCCAGTATATAGATATTTACCAGTTCCACGGGGTAAGCGATGACAAGACTCTGGAGACAGTGCTTGCCCCTGACGGACCCATGGCTGTGGTGGAGAAGGCTAAGGAAGCGGGGCTGGTGAAGCACATCGGCGTTACCTCCCATCAGATAGATGTTGCCAAAAGAGCAGTCATCTCGAACCGGTTTGAGACCCTCATGTTCCCGTTCAATTTTGTCACCTCTGAAGCTGCAGATGAACTCCTTCCTTTGTGCCGGAGATACGATGTCGGCTTTATCGCCATGAAACCGTTGGCGGGGGGTATGATACCGAATGTTAGAGTCGCCATAAAGTACCTTCTGCAGTTCCCGGATGTGGTGATATGTTGTGGCATAGAAAAGGCGTCTGAGGTGGAGGAAATCGTCGAGATAGTGGAAGGTCCGGCGGAGATGACGTCTGCAGAGCTGGATGAGATGCACAGACTGAAGCGGGAACTCGGTAGCCGCTTCTGTCATCGCTGTGACTATTGTCAGCCGTGCAAAGAAGGCATAGCCATCTCAACTGTACTGATGTTCCCCAGCCTGTTGAGGCGCGGGCGTCCGGAGAATATCTTCAATGGACCCTGGGCGCAGGCGGTGGAAAAGGCGGCTGGCTGTACCCAGTGCGGTGAGTGTGAACAGAGATGTCCTTACCAGCTCCCTATCCGTGAAATGATAGCTGAGCATGTCAGCCTGTTCCGCAGAGCCAAAGAGGAGTATCTGAAGCAGAAGTTACCTTCAGCAGGCTAGCGGGTGGGGAGCTGTCATATCGGGGATGTCTGGTTAAGGGCTCCCGGCTTGCTGTCTGGTATTTGCCTCTATATCCATAAGGACGGAGCAAATATCAGCAAAAGCCAGTGCCAGCAGTCCATAGACCACGGAAACTATGATGCCTCCTACGGCGATGGCTATTCCTTCATTGCTGGCTGTGGTGATTTGTGGCAACTCTTGTTCCAGGAAGGTAACGCCTGTTGACATTAACACTCCGGCGGCGATGGAGAACAGTGAACCCCCGATGAGCATCATCCAGCCGATAATCCGGAAAATAGCGGCTACAGCTCTGAGCGCTCCATATTTGCGTGTTACCTTGACTTCCTTCTTCGGCGGGGTAGGCATCGGGGGTGGGGTAACCGGTGCCTGTGGGGGCGGCATGATTAACCTTAGACCGCAGTTAGTGCAGAACTGCATTCCCGGGTTGGAAGCGCCGCAGCGTGGGCAGACGGCAAGAGTTTGGGTTGCGGCGATGTGTAACTGCGCTCCGCAGTTGATGCAGAACTTCATGCCCAAACTCGGGACACCACAGTAGGGACAGGCGTTAATTTGAGTCGCCATTTCCTACCGTCACCTTATGGACTGAATGGGAGTTGCCAGTTCCAGCCGAACAAGCCGATGGTCACCAGCATGGCTATCAGATAGATTATGGCGCTGAGGAGCAGGGAAAGCAGTAGCATGCGCCACCATAGTCCCCAGGCTAGCCCCCAGGTCGGCTTCACGATGGCTTGCTGTTGCTTAACGGCGGGTCTGGCTTGAGTGCTGGGTGCAGGAGGCGGTGTTGCGGGCGCTGCTGGACTGACCAGTCTCGCCCCGCAGCTACTGCAGAACTGCTGGTCAGGCTGGTTCTGAGCACCACAGGAAGGGCAGGAGACCCTCTGCGGCGCCTCGAAGACTAGCCTGGCCCCGCAATGTCCGCAGAACCTCTTTCCTGCAGGAGTGTCCTGACCACAGTTCGGGCACTTTACCTTTTCTTCCATAACGTCTCTCCTTACTCGCCGCTTAATTGCATTATATACCTTGTGGTTGAAAACTACAATACCCCTATATCTTGATTTTTACAATTTTTACAATTTTCCAGGGGGCGTTGTACTGGGGAGGAACCTATAGTTGAGAAAGAACAGGGTGGAGGTGGCTACGGTAGACAGATAGGCTGAAAGTCCGGCATATGTTATAATCCACGAAGTGAAGGTAAGAGAGCTGGGTGAATTTGGCTTAATCAAGCTCCTTGCTGATATCGTTTACGAGGGAAGAGACAGCCGCGGTACACCGTGGCAGAGGCTGGTTATCGGCATTGGGGATGATGCTGCTGCCTGGCGGGGGACAGTGCGGGTGCAGCTTGCCACCACGGACAGCCTGATCGAGGGAGTCCACTTCAGTCTGGATATCACCACATGGGAGGAGCTGGGCTGGAAGGCGCTGGCGGTCAACCTGAGTGACATCGCCGCCATGGGCGGTCTGCCGGAATATGCCCTGGTGTCGCTCGCCCTCCCCGGTGAGCTGGATGTGGAGTCTGTCTCCAGCCTGTACCGGGGAATGGTCAGGCTGGCAAATGAATTTGATGTGGCGATAGTTGGTGGCAACGTCTCCAGCGCGGAAAAAGTGATGATAACCGTCACCGTGCTGGGCAGCGTGGGGTCGGAAACAATGCTCAGACGCTCAACTGCCATGCCCGGTGAGGAGATAGCGGTCACCGGTTATCCCGGGCTTTCGATTGCCGGGCTTGAAATGCTGAGGCAAAAGCTGGGTTTTTCTCCGGAGGACTACCAGCTCCTGCGGAAAGCCCATCTCCAGCCTGTACCACGGATAAAGGAAGCACAGGTGTTGCTCCATGAAGGCGTCAGAACGGCGATAGATATCAGCGATGGAGTTATAGCCGACTTGAGGCATATCTGTGAGGCAAGTAAGGTGAGTGCGGTGATACGGGAAGGCTGGTTGCCGGTGCATCCGGTACTTGAGAAGCACTTTCCTGAAGACTGCAAGGATATGGTGCTGGGTGGTGGTGAGGACTACGAGTTGCTGTTCACTGCTAGTAGTGAAGTGGTTGCCAGAGTGACGGCAAATCTGGGCTGTCCGGTCACGGTTATAGGCGAGGTAACCACGGGTGAGCCAGGAAAAGTGGGACTGATAAACGCTAAAGGTGATAGCATCCCCTGGCGATATGATGGCTGGGAGCATTTCAAATCGCAGCTATGAGCCGGAAGGTAACAACGCTTAAAGTGGTCTCTCAAAGTCCCGATGATACCCAGCGGTTGGGAAAGCACCTGGGTGGACTGGCGCAGGCTGGTGATGTCTTTCTCCTCATCGGGGAGCTGGGCACCGGAAAGACCTGCCTTACGCAGGGAATTGCACTGGGACTGGGTGTCCAGCAGCAGGTCTTCAGCCCTTCGTTCGTCCTGATCAGGGAATACCGGGGCAGGCTTCCTTTGTACCATGTGGACTTCTATCGCCTCGACCGCCTAGAAGAGATCGCTGATTTAGGGCTTGACGACTATCTCTACGGCAAAGGCGTCTGCGTCGTCGAGTGGGCGGACAAGGGCATGGCGATTATGCCTGAGGAGAACCTGCTGGTTACCCTGGAACATGTTTCTGAAGACGAGCGCGCCATAACCCTGCAAGCTAATGGTGAGCGCTATGTCGATTTGCTACAAAGTCTGAAGTCGGTGCTTAAGGGGGAGGTCTGGCGTGACTGACGGACGAAATTCAGTGCCTCAGGAACAGAAGTACGAGCTTGCCATTGACACCTCGACCGATATCAGTAGCATTGCTGTTGCCTGCGAAGGCGAGGTGGTGGCTGAGCTTACCTGGAGGCTGAGGGAAAGTCACACTGCGGAGCTTGTGCCCGGCATTGACTATTTGCTGCGCAAAATCAAGACTACTCCCCAGCAGCTAAGGGCGGTGTTTGTGGCTAAAGGTCCCGGCAGTTTTAACGGACTGAGGGTGGGGATGAGCGCGGCTAAGGGACTTGCTTTTGCCCTGAACATACCGGTGGTGGGTGTGGGCACTCTTGAGGTGGAGGCTTATGCTTTTGCTCACACCGGTCTTCCTATCTGCGCTATTCATAGTGCCGGGCGGGGTGAACTGGCGGCGGCTTTCTACCAGCAGTCGGACGGCTGGCGGTGTCTCAAGGAGGAGCATCTCGTCACCCCGGATGCGCTGTGCGAGCAGATAGAGACCCGGACGCTGTTCTGCGGCGAGATCCCTGCGATGACGATTGAACTACTGGTGGCAAGACTCGGTGAACGTGCTCTGATAGCGGAGCCCGTCTCCCGGCTGAGGCGGGCTGGCTATCTGGCGGTGCTGGGCTGGGAGCGACTGAGGGATGGCAGGGTGGATGACCCGGTGACACTTCAGCCGCTATACATGCGCCCGCCGCCGATTACCCAGCGCAAAGTAAGATAGGATATAAAATATGCCTGTAGTTGAAAGGAGTCTCAAATGGAACGGAGTCTGGTACTGGTCAAACCTGATGCTATGAGGCGGGGGCTGGCTGGGGTGGTAATCTCCCGACTGGAGCAGCGGGGGTTAAAGATTGTAGCCATGAAGATGTTGCATATGGACAGGTCTCTGGCTGAGCGGCATTATGCTGTCCACAGGGGTAAAGCCTTCTTCAATGACCTTATCAATTACATCACCTCGGGACCTATTATCGCTATGGTATTCGAGGGGGAGAGGGCGATTGAGGCTATCAGGCAGGCGATGGGGGCAACGGACCCGCTGAAAGCGGCGCCGGGGAGCATAAGAGGGGACTTCGGACTGGACATACAGGAGAACCTTGTCCACGGCTCCGATTCTGTAGAAAGTGCCGAGAAAGAGATAAGCCTCTTCTTTTCGCCTGAGGAGCTGGTAAGCTGGTAATTGCGGTTCTTTCTGAGGCTGGCGGTTGTGGTGGGTCAGGGCTGGTGGCAAAGACCTACTGAATTTTCAGTACTGGTGTTGCTCGGCGCCATAGTTCATCGAGCTTGTAGTATTCTCTTAGGTCTCTGGAGAAGATATGGACGACTACATCTCCCAGGTCGATGACGATCCACCCTGAATCGGCTGTTCCCTCAATGCGGTAGGGGACTACGCCGTCCTGTTTTAGCTTCTCTTGAATTTCCTGCCAGATGGCGTTGAGCTGGCGGTCACTTTCACCGCTGCAGATAACGAAGTAATCGGCGAATGAGCTGACCTCTCTGATGTCAAGTATGACAATATCCCCCGCCTGTTTATCGGAGGCGATCTCGCCAGCCTTTCTGGCGACTTCTATCGGCTTCAGGCGCTGACTTTCCAATGCCGTTAGGATGCAAGAATATTATACCATACCCCAGCGACTTGGACTCTGTGGTGTACTCGTCCAGGATTGGTGACACGTGATTGTCATTGTTTCAGGAGGGAAAACGGCTGATTATCCCCCTCACTCTAACTCTCTCCCGCAGGGGGAGAGAGGACAAAGGAAGGCAACTCTCTCCCGCAGGGGGAGAGAGGACAAAGGAAGGCAACTCTCTCCCGCAGGGGGAGAGGGATTTTATTTTTTCCTCTCCCTTGACGGGAGAGGACTAAGGTGAGGGTGAGATAAAGCAGCCAATGCCCTCCCCGCTGTGCTATGCCCTGTGTGTCAACCATCTATCTGAATGAGCTCAAGAGGTCTGCCCTGTAGCCAAGGCGGTTTGACACTGACCATGTCAGCCACTATAATTTGCCCTTATAGTAGCTGGAAGATTCGAATTTCCCCTGGGTGGTGTGGGCTTCTAGAAAGTGATGATGACACTCTCTTGGGAGGTGAAAAATTATGTCCGGTATTGTTCTAAGCGGAGTCAAGGTTGTTGAGTTCGCTACCAAAGTATCTGGACCTTATTGCGGTAAGCTGCTGGGCGACTTGGGTGCCGACGTTATCAAGATAGAGCCGCCAGAAGGTGACCCTGCCCGTGACTGGGGTCCCTTCCCCAGAACTGGTCCAGACAAGGAGCGGAGCGCCTTGTTCCTGTATGTCAATACCAGTAAGCGGGGGATAACGCTGGATGTAGAGAAGGCGGAAGGTGTGGAGCTACTGAAGAGACTCATCCAATGGGCAGACGTACTGATTGATAATCATCCTCCCAGATACTTAGAAGACCTCGGGTTATCCTGGGAAAATATCTCCAGGCTGAACCCGGGGTTGATTTATACCTCGATCACCCCATATGGTCGCACAGGTCCCAGAGCTAATGATGATGGCGATGAATTAACACTAGTCCACGCCGGTGGCATGGGGTATCTCCTGCCGACGCGTTCTGAAGACATCAGTCGCCCACCGGTGAAGATGGGCGGGTATGCCGTTGGATATTATGGCGCATTGGCTGCGGCTGTGGCTACGATGGCGGCATTGTTAGGCAGACGTAGATCGGGTAAAGGGCAACTTATTGACATCTCTCTTCAGGAGGTTATTCTGGCACATGTACGGGGCATAGCTGGTGCCCGTTATCACGGTGTGCCCTGGAACCGAGTGCCAGCAGCGCCTCCAGTGATGGGAAGGATGCAGACCAGCGACGGTTATATTCTGGTGGCGCCTTTCGAGAACCATCAGTGGAAGGCGTTTGTTGAGCTGATGGGGAACCCGGAGTGGTTGAGCGGTCCGGAGTGGGACTCGATGTTCTATCGTGGTCAGCACATGTTTGAGGTCGCACCGCAAATTCAGGAGTGGATGATGCAGCAAAAGAAGGAAGACCTTTACCACCGCGGTGCCCAAAAGGGCATCCCCATGGGACCGATCAATACGGTGAAAGATGTACTGGAAAGCCAGCAATATGCTGCCAGGGGCTATTTCGTTGAGGTGGAGCACCCTGTGGCTGGCAAATACAAGTATCCGGGCTGGCCCTACCAGATGTCGGCAGCGCCGGCACGGGTGAGCCGACCAGCACCATTGCTGGGGCAGCACAACGAGGAGGTGCTTTGTTCTGTGCTTGGCTATTCTAAGGACGAGTTCCAGCGCCTGCAGAAGCTTGGCATAGTGAAGCGAATGACAGAAGGAAGGAGATAGGCATGCTTCCACTAGAAGGTGTACGAGTTGCTGATTTTACCTGGGTGTGGGCGGGACCTTATGCCGCCATGGTTCTGGCGACATTTGGTGCTGAGGTAATCAAGGTCGAAGGGCATAAGCGCCCGGACATGATCCGCAGGGGAGTTACGAGATGGCGGGTGCGGGATGACCCCAGCGCGATGGAAGTGACCGTTGTCCCCAGCACGGGCTTCCACGCACTCAACATGAGCAAGAAAAGTGTGACGCTCGATATGATGACGCCCGAAGGCAGGGAACTGGCAAGGCGCCTGGCTGCGATGTGTGACGTGGTGATGGACAATATGCGCCCCGGCGCCATGGCAGCTTTAGGTCTGGGATACGAGGACCTGCGTAAGTTGCGCCCGGATATTATAGTGCTATCGTCGTCCAGCCACGGACAAAAAGGACCATGTAGCAAGTATGAAGGTTTTGCCACCATCCACCAGTCGATCGGTGGTCAGTCCTATCTCACCGGTTACCCGGACGATGGTCCTTCACCTGGTCCCAATGATACCGATATTATGAATGCCACCACCACGGCTTTTGCCATTATGGCGGCGCTGTACCATCGGCAACAGACTGGAGAAGGACAATTTATCGATTTCTCCCAGTGCGAAGGGGTGACCTCACTCATAGGTGAATTCATTATCGGGTACCAGATGAACGGTGTGATACCAGAGCGGATGGGGAATGCGCACCCTGTGTATGCACCACATAACCTCTATCGCTGCTGGGGTGTAGACCGCTGGATTGCTATTGAGGTGCATTCCGACGAGGAATTTGCCCGTCTGGCAAGGGCAATGGGTAAGCCAGAGCTTGCCAGCGATCCCCGCTTTGCCACCATGGAGGCACGTAAGAGAAACGAGGCTGAGCTTGACAGGATTATTGAGGAGTGGACAAGATGGCAAAGTCCGGAGAGACTGGAAGACAACCTGCGCCAGGCAGGGGTCACGGTAGCGATGTCACAGGACTATCGTGACCTGTATGCTGACCCGCACCTCCGTGCCCGTGGCGCATTCGTAACAATTGATGCCCCGGTGATGGGACAGCTGGAGCTGGTGGGGCTTCCCTGGAAGATGAGCGATTGTGAGCCGGTATTCAAGCCAGCGCCGATACTGGGCGAGCACAACGAATATGTGCTGAAAGAGCTTCTGGGCTTGAGCCAGGCTGAGATAGAGGGTCTACGGAAGAAGGAAGTTATTCTGTAGACTGCCCTGTTATCTGCCCGTTAGCAGTTTGACCAGTACCAGGACTATGGCGATGGCGACGGCAGCTATGAGCCACCAGTAGATTGCCGGTAGCCCTGCTTGCCCGATTACCACAAATTCGCTACTGAGCCCGGCTATTTCTACCAGATGTCTGCCCGGGGTGTTCTCGGTGCAGGTGAACTCCACCGTATCCGCTTCTCCACCGGCAAGGGTTAGCTGCCGGGTCGCTTTTGTTGTGCCATCGACCTTTAATTCTACCTCGTAGACGCCGCTTTTTTCGCCGGTATTGGCTACGGTGACACCGACCCCGATTTGCTGACCTGGTTTGACCTGCTGCGGATTGATGGTCAGCCCGCTGCTCTTGAATTTAGCCGGGACGGGCTCCGGCACCTTAGCCAGAACGGCGAAGAGGGAGAAGTGGCTCACCAGCCCGCGGGCTTCACCGGCTGCGGCAACTGTACCCGGCGGCGGTGATAAAGGCTGCCAGCCCTGTTCAGGGCTATAGTTAGCGATGAATATCTCTGTGGTATTCTGCGGCAGGTCTTCGACATCATAGGAAAGAAGCAGCCTGGCTGGGGGTGAGATGTTCAGCGGCAATGGGGCAGTCTCATAACTGGTGGTGTAGGCGTTGAATTCATAAGCTTGCCCTAGCAGCACAGTGTTTTCCGGGATTGCAGGCGGCTTCGTTCCCGCTATGCGAAATGTTATTAGCCTGGGTACAGTCTTGCCAGCCAGGAGCAGTCTGGTGCCATCATCCATTTCAAAGACGACCCTGCCTGTTGGGTCTCTAGCTACACACGCACCACAGAGCGTCCCATCGGTGGTCGTATTGAGACTGGCGACATGTCCTTCTATATTGAGCGAAAGCGATATGGGACAGGTGGTCGTCGGAATTGAGACATCGCCTCCGCCGGTGGTCATATCAATGCAGGGTATTACACTGACAGTCACGGTTGTGCTACTGCTGCAGCCGTAAGGGCTGGTCACAGTGAGAGTGTAGTCCCCCGCCATTGTCGGTGTGGCATTTGGTATGGACGGCGACTGCTCGTTGCTGGTGAAGCCGTTGGGACCCGTCCAGTGATATGAGGTGGCGTTGTCGGATATACCCACGAGCTGGATGGTAGCACCGAGGCACACCGGTGAGTTACTCAGGGCGGTGGCTGAGGGCTTGGGGTCTATGGTAACCGTCTTGTTATCGCTGCTGGTGCAGCCCTTGGAATTGGTGTAGGTGTAGGTGACGGTGTAGTCGCCAGGGACAAGCCCTGCAGGGTCAAACATGGAGTCCGAGACGCCGGTCCCACTCCAGGTACCACCCGACGGAGAGGCGCCGATAAGAGGTATGGGACTGCCGCCTTCGCAGACCCTCTGGTCTGGTCCGGCGTTTACGGGGGTGGCGGCGGCATAGCCAATTGAGTATTTTCCAGCGGTGTCCTTACCGCTGAACCACATCTTAAAGGGGCAAGCATCGCCGTGCCCGCTGAAGTTATCCGGGTCATATAGTACCCAGGGCGTGTAGGTCCTATCGTTCCTCCAGGACACACCGTCGCCTTTGTGGAAGATGGGGTTGTCAGGGTGCTTGGTCCAGTTTATGCCGTCTGGCGAGGTGGCGTAACCAATGCCATGGTTGGTGCCGGGTCCGCCGCCGTACCACATATGCCAACTACCGGCGATGTTTATCACCCGGCAGTAGCCTACTGAGCAGTAGTCCCAGCAGGTGCTCGAGGTGCAGCTCTCGTCACATGGGCTGAGGACCGGGTTGTTGCCCCACCTTTTCCAGTGTTTGCCGTCGGCTGAGTATGCCAGCCCGATGTATTCATTGCTGCCGTTGGTGCCCATATGGTACATTACATACCTGTTATTCCACAGGTTGCTGTCATCCAGTGTATTAGAGCCGCTGGGATTGTAAATCAGGTCACAGGGACCGTAGGAGCCGCGGTTCCAACCGGTATCGGCACCGGTGACCAGGCGGGAAGTGCTGTCTTGGGTCAGCGCTTGGTCGTTTGTCCAATTTATCCCGTCGGCGGACTCGGCATACCTCAGAGCATTGATGGTATAGATGCTCACATTCGGGTCCCAGTACCATATCTTGTAGTAGACTCCGTGACCGAAGCCGCTGGGGTCGTACTTCACCAGCGGGTGGTTGGCACCGGTTACCAGTCCGTTCACTGGATTAGCACCTGCAGTCCAGTTGATGCCGTCGTTGGAGTAGGCATAACCTGTCCCGTTCTCCGAGCCGAACCACATTTTGTAGTAGGCGGTATCGCCGTGCCCGAAGAACTGGGCGGGGTCGTAAACTACTTTTGCATAATATGCCTTGGCACCGCTGAGGTGCTGCCCGAATATGGGGTCACTGGGATACTCAATCCAGTCGCAGGCTGACTGGGCGGTTGCTGGCTGGATATCGAGGGGTGATGTCAGCGTACAGCAGATCGCCAGTAGAAGCACCAAAGCCAAGGGAATTTTTGCGGTCTTCATAGCATTTGCTCAGTGTAAGGTCAGCGCTGGTAGACTCCTACAAGTTGCCCTTGAGCCAGGATATGTCCTTCCATAGCCTGAAGCAGGTCGTTCTTGGAGGCGCCGGGCTTCAGGTCGAGAACCGTGTCCAGCGCGTAGATGGTGAAACGGTAGTGGTGTGGGGAACCTCCGGGCGGGCAGGGACCGCGGTAGCCAATTTTGTTCCAGCCGTTTTTGCCCTGTAGGACGCCGTTCTCGAGGCGTTCCTGCACTGGCAATGCTTCGGGGAGCGACCTGACATCCGGCGGGATGTTGAAGATGACCCAGTGGGTGAACACACCTACGGGGGCATCGGGGTCATCGACTATCAGGGCGAAGGACTGTGTCTGTGGTGGCGGTTCTCCCCAGGCAAGCGGCGGGGAGACATTTTCGCCGTCACAGGTATATCTGGTGGGCATTTTGTCGCCGTCAGCAAAGGCGGTGCTCGTTAGCTCCAGGGTAATGGGGGTCTGGGTCGGTGGGGCTTCTTTGGTGCAGGCAGTAAGAAAGCATGATAGCGCCAGCAGTATTGCCAGTGCTGAAGCAAACATCCTGCCGGGCTTTGTCTTCAGGCTTTTTCTGGATAAGGTACCGATCGCCACCGCTGTAATGCCGACGCCCCTTTTTCCTGTTCGTCTGCGAGACGAGCTGTATTGTATATGCTCAGGCAAGCGGGTGTCAAATGTGTCCGATAGCCTGTTTCTGACGTTCATGCCCCGGACTGTGGTGTGAGGTTACTATCTGACCTCGTTCAGATAGATAGACGACGCTCAGGGCATAAAAGGGGAGGAAAGGCAAATGAAGTCCCTGTCTCACCGAGAGAGAAGTCCTCTCTTCCCCGTGGGGGAGAGGCACCTTCCTTTGTCCTCTCTCCCCTTGCGGGAGAGAGTTAGAGTGAGGGGGAAACTCACCCTCACCTTAGTCCTCTCCCATCGAGGGAGAGGAAAAATGGAAAGAATCTCCCGTCAAGGGCGGGGAGGGAAAGGAAATGAAGTCCCTCTCTCCCCTCGCGGGAGGGAGTTAGAGTGAGGGGGATTCACTCTCACCCTCACCTTAGTCCTCTCCCGTCGAGGGAGAGGAAAACTAGGAAAACCTCTCCCGTCGAGGGCGAGGAGGGGGCTAATAAGGCGTTCTCCCTGAAAAAATGACAATCACATGTCACCCAGGGTTAGACGAGCACAAGGCATGGTATTTTGTGCCGATTGCAAGTATAATGGCTTTGAAAAGCACTGGAGGTGAGAAGATGGGAGAGCTACTGTTCGGACCGGCGGGGGTGCCGCTGAGCGCCAAGGCGAGGTCTACTGAGGCTGGCATCGAGCGGGTGGCTGAACTGGGGTTGGGGTGTATGGAGCTGGAGTTCGTCCAGGGGGTAAGGATGGGGAAGGAGACGGCGCTGGCTGTGGGCGAAACGGCGAAGCGCCTGGGCGTGGCACTCAGTGCGCACGGTCCTTACTTTATAAACTTGAATGCCACCGAACCGGACAAGGTGAGGGCGAGTCAGGAGAGGATACTGCAGACGGCGCGCATTGCCGCCCTGTGCGGGGCGAGGAGCATCGTGTTCCATGCGGCCTTTTACCTCGATGACTCACCGGAAAGGGTCTATGAGCAGGTGAAGAGCCAGTTGCAGTGGACTGTGAAACAGTTGAGGGGGGAGGGGAACAGGGTATGGGTCAGACCGGAGGTCACAGGTAAGGGGTCGCAATTCGGCACGCTGGAGGAGGTGCTGAGGCTCAGCGCTGAGATTGAGGGGGTGGCACCGTGCATCGATTTCGCTCACTGGCATGCCCGCACCGGCGAGTTCAATTCTTACGATGGCTTCACCTCGATTTTAAAGCAGGTAGAAAACAGACTGGGCAGGGCAGCGCTGGACGATATGCATATCCATGTCTCCGGCATCGCCTATTCTAGAAAGGGGGAAAGCCGGCACCTCAATTTGAAGGACTCTGACTTCAACTATGTTGACTTCATCAAGGCGCTATGCGACTTTCGTGTGAAGGGGCTGGTGGTCAGCGAAAGCCCCAATCTGGAGGGAGATGCTTTGCTCCTGCAGGAGACATACCGCTCCATGTGCAAAGAGTAGGGTGGTATCCGCTGGCACCAGCTTGCATCTATGAGGCTTTCCACATAAAGCGGTAGTGCCATTGAAGTTTATGTCATCTTTTTTCTATTGTTCGTGTTTTTGATATAATTGGGATGTAAGGCAGGATGGAAATGAAGTCCAAATGGTGGCAAGGTAGTCTGTTCTATTTGCTGGTGCTGATAGCCATTCTGGCTCTGGCTTTCAGCTTTCTGCCCACCTCTCAGAAGCCTAAAGAGGTGGACTTCTATTCCTTTGTTGATGAGGCGAAGTCCGGTCAGATTGACACCATCCAGCAGGAGGGGAACACGCTCTTGGGATTGCAGGGAGGTCAGAAGAAGCTGAAGGCGTCCTTTGTTGGCAGCAGCAAAGAGCTTATGGACATACTGAAAGAGGAAGGAGTGCCGCTGGGTGAGGGGGGTGTGAAGCTGAGCGTTAAATCAGGCGGCTTCGATTGGGGTGGTGTGCTCATCAGTTTTGTGCCGCTACTGCTTTTCGGCGCCTTGCTCTTCTTCCTCTTCCGCTCAGCACGGGGCGCTAATACTCAGGCATTCAATTTTGCCAAGAGCCGTGCCAGGCTAGCTTCGGGGAACAAGCCATCGGTGACATTTGCGGATGTCGCCGGTGTCGATGAAGCGAAGGCAGAACTTCAGGAGGTGGTGGAGTTTCTCAAGGCGCCGCAGAGGTTCCTGGCACTGGGTGCTCGTATCCCCAGAGGCATACTGCTGGTAGGTCCACCGGGGTGTGGCAAGACCTTGATAGCCAAGGCTGTGGCGGGTGAGGCAGGGGTGCCATTCTTCTCTATCAGTGGCAGCGAGTTCGTGGAGATGTTTGTCGGTGTCGGGGCATCGAGGGTCAGGGACCTTTTCGACCAGGCGAAACGGAATGCGCCGTGCATTGTGTTCATCGATGAGATCGACGCTGTGGGCAGGCACCGCGGTGCTGGTCTGGGTGGCGGGCATGATGAGCGGGAGCAGACGCTGAACCAGATACTGGTGGAGATGGACGGCTTTGATAGCAGCACCAATGTAATCGTGCTGGCGGCAACCAACCGTCCTGACATCCTTGACCCGGCGTTGTTGCGCCCGGGACGCTTTGACCGGCATGTGGTGATCGACCAGCCGGACTTGAATGGCAGGAAGGCTATTTTGAGGGTCCATGCCAAGGGCAAGCCACTGGGCAAGGATGCCGACCTGGATGTGATTGCCAAACAGACGCCCGGTTTCAGTGGGGCTGACCTGGCTAATTTAATCAATGAGGCAGCCATTCTGGCGGCGCGGCGAGACCTCAAGGAGATAGGTGCCAAGGAACTGGAGGACTCTATAGACCGCGTTATCGCCGGTCCGGAAAAGAAAGGGCGAATAATGAGCCCCAGGGAGCGTGAGATAATCGCTTACCATGAGACCGGGCACGCACTGGCGGCGAAGATGCTGCCCAATGCTGACCCGGTGCACAAGATATCCATTGTGGCACGGGGGATGATGGGTGGCTGGACGAGGTTCCTGCCCACCGAAGACCGTCACCTGTGGACTTATTCGCAGTTTAAAGACAGACTGGTGGTGAGCCTGGCTGGACGGGCTGCGGAGGAAATCGTCTTTGGCGAGATATCCACCGGTGCCCAGAATGACCTGGAGCAGGCGACCAATCTGGCGCGAAAGATGGTCACTGAATATGGCATGAGTCAGAGGCTGGGTCCTCGTACTTTCGGCAAGCGCGAAGAACTCATTTTCCTCGGGCGGGAAATCCACGAGCAGCGGAACTACAGCGAGAAGGTGGCGGAGATGATAGATGAAGAGGTGCACAGCTTGATTTCGGATGCTTATCAGACCGCCAGGAAGATATTGACTGAGAACGAGGACAAGCTGAAGCTGGTGGCAGAGCAACTTCTGAATAAAGAGACACTGGAGGAGGCGGAGTTCGAAGCCCTGCTAAAACAGTCGCTGCCATCTGAGCCGGAGAAAGAAACAGTACCGACTCCCGGTTCTTAACTCCACCTGGACCCACTTTGGCTGTCACACGCCCCTGGCTATGTTCACTTTCGCCGTTTGAGTATATATTCTGCCAGGCTGACCAGCGACTGTTTGGCAGGGCTTTCCGGGAGGTGGTGAATAGCCTGGCAGGCTTTAGAGGCAAAGTCTGAAGCGATGCTCAGGCACTGGTCAATGGCTGCGGAGCTGCGCACCTTTTCTATAGCCCGGGCGGTAATTTCAGCGTCTTTTCGTCCTGCCACACTGGCTATGATGTTGTCGTTGGGGTGCGACTCGATAAACAGGATAGATGGCAGGGTGGCGATGCCCTCGCTGAGGTCGGACCCGACAGGCTTACCCAGTTCCGTCTCCTCGCCTATGAAGTCAAGCACATCATCTATTATCTGGAAAGCGATACCGAAGTTGAGTCCATACTCCCGGAGGGCGGTGATGGTGGTTTCTGGAGATTGTGCCAGGACCGCTCCCGATTCTGTGGCGGCGGCAAAGAGGCAGGCTGTTTTAGAGCTTATCCAGTCGAAGTATTCCCGGCGGGCATTTTGGGGGTCAAAAGTTATGCCGGTCTGCCTCAGTTCTCCGGCAGAGATGGTCATCAGTGTCTCTGAAAATAGTTCCACGACTCTGAGATTGCCGGTGCTGGCAGCCAGTCTGCCAGCTCTGGCGAAGAGGTAATCACCAAGGAGCAGTGCTCTGCTTTCCCCCCAGGTGCGGCTGACCGTGGGCTTGCCACGGCGAAGGGACGATTTGTCCACGATGTCATCGTGGACGAGCGTGGCGGTGTGCAACAGTTCGATAGCGGTAGCCATAAGTATAAGGCGGGTGGGGTCATAGCGTTCGAATTTGCCGGCAAGCAGCGTCAATGCCGGGCGTATCCGCTTGCCACCATCCCGCAGCGTATATGACAGCAGTTGTGAAAGCAGCGGGAACCCTGTGGTACTTATCTCTTTCAGGCTTTGTTCGACCTTATCCAGGTCAGCCTGAATGGGCTTGTAGATATCTGCAAGGTTCATCCCGGCTCCGGTGTGCCCAGGCGTTTGTATTCCTCCTCGACGATGCTGTCATCGAGCTTGCGGAATAACGGCTCTGGCGGTGGCAATTGTTTTCCTGCTTGTGGCATCTGCAATCTCCACCCGGATGCTTCGATGCTGCCTTCGAAGCCAAGGAGATGGTGAAGTCTGGTGGAGCTAAAGGGGAGAAACGGATAGAGCGCTGTCTTCAGTGCCGAAAGCACTGTGAGTGCTGTGTAAATAGCTAAAGCTGCCTCCTTGCCCGATTGCTTGACCGTTTTCCACGGAGACTTATCGTCAAGGTAGCGGTTGGCATCTTGAGCCAACGCCATGGCTGTTTTAATCCCTTCTTTAAAGTGGCAGGCATATAATAGCCTATCCACTTCTTTCAGTGTTTCCTGTGCCCTGGCTATCAGTCCATGGCTGTGGCTGTCCAGGTCTCCGGGTGCTGGTACGGTGGCGGAAAAGTTGCGTTGAATAAAAGTGAGGACTCTGTGTGCCAGGTTGCCGTATGTGGCTACCAGTTCGTCGTTGTTGCGGCGCAGGAATTCCCGCCAGGAGAAGTCGGTATCGCTGGTCTCGGGCATGTTCACTGAGAGCAGATAGCGGAGGGGGTCGGGGTCATACCGCTGTAAATAGTCTGGCACCCACACCGCCCAGTTGCGGCTGGTGGACAGCTTTTTACCTTCGATGGTAAGGAACTCGTTGGCGGGGACGTCATAAGGCAGGTTAAGGTTGCCATACCCGGTAAGCATGGCAGGCCAGATGAGTGTATGGAAGGGGATGTTGTCTTTGCCGATGAAGTAGAAGGTCTTTGCATCACCCTTCCAGAAAGCCTCCCAGGCATCGGGATTTCCCTGTGATTGTGCCCATTCTTTGCTAGCTGACAGATAACCGATCACCGCCTCGAACCAGACATAAATGCGCTTGGATTCAAATCCTGGCTGTGGCACGCTCACCCCCCAGTCGATATCCCGTGTGATGGCTCGGTCCTTCAAGCCGTTTTCCAGCATGCCTAAAGTGAAGTTAAGCACATTTTGTCGCCAGTGGGTCTGTGTTTTGACCCATAATTTGAGCCTGTCCTCAAAGGCGCTGAGGCGGAAGAAGAAATGTTCTGAGACCTCCCAGCGAGGGGTGGAAGAACAGATGCGGCAGCGCATATCAAGGAGGTCAGAGGGGTTCAGTGTGTGCCCGCATTCATCGCACTGGTCGCCACGGGCTTGAGGGGACTTGCAGTGGGGGCATGTGCCCTCGACATAGCGGTCGGGCAGGAAGCGCCGGCAGGTAGGGCAATATGCCTGAGGCATGGTGGACTTGTAGATGTGCCCCTTCTCCAGCAGCTTGAGGAAGATATCATGGACCACGCGGGCATGGTTTTGTGTGCCCGTGGTGGTGAACAGGTCCCAGGAGATGCCAAGCATTTCCCAGCACTCCAGGAACTCCTTATGGTAGCGGGACACGACCTCCTGCGGGCTTTTTCCTTCCTGTTCAGCGCGCAAAGTGATCGGCGTCCCGTGCTGGTCACTGCCGGAGACCATGAGCACCTTATTGCCCTTCAGGCGGTGATAGCGGGCGAAGATGTCTGCCGGGAGATAGGCGCCGGCGATATGTCCCAGATGGAGTGGACCGTTAGCATAGGGCCAGGCAACGCCGATAAAAATATGTTCTGCCAATTAGCGCCTCTCGAATTTAAAGTCCATTGCTGTCAAATTGTATCACGAAGTGGGTGGTGACTGGAAAAAGGTGAGGTATTTTTCGCCTTTTTCCTTAACATATCTGGCGTAGCCCTGTTTTATAGCGCATTGGACGCAAAGGCGTGTTAGGTTTTTACCCTCTTCGAGCACGAGGTATTGCTCCTCATGTTCCATGGTACGGTGGCAGCCATCGCATTCAAGCTCGCCGATAACGATGCAGCCGCGTATCATCGTTCAGTCCCTCCAGCAATTTTTAGCCAAGTCTGGTACAGCTTTTTTCTCCGTATTCCTGTGGTGCGGGATATTCGAGATACCGCCTCTTTAGCGCTTGTTCCCTGGTGGTAAAGCTCTGACAGCTTTTGCTCGATTTCGGCATCCGGCTCTGTCTCTTCTGCTTTCCCGCCGGCGATGACCAGTGTAAACTCACCCCTCGGCTGGACAAAGTGGTCTATCGCCTCGCTTATTGTGCCTCGAAATACCTCCTCGTGCAACTTGGTGAGCTCGCGGCAGACGGCTAATTGCCTGTCTCCCAGCGTTTCTCGAATGTCTTTGAGGCTGGCGGTGAGGCGATGAGGGGCTTCGAAAGCAACGATGGTGTACGGCTGGTCCGCTACGGACTCAAGCAGACGCCGTCTTTCACCGGCTCTGGCTGGCAAAAAGCCAAGGTAGATGAAACGGTCGATCCGCAGTCCGGAGACCACCAGAGCGGTGGTCAATGCGGAAGCACCCGGTATCGGGACTACAGGTATACCACGCTCAATAGCAGCTACAATAAGCTCGTAGCCGGGGTCGCTCAAGCCCGGCATACCGGCTTCTGACACCAGGGCGATGTCTTTCTGCTCGAGCTGCTCGAGCAGGTAAGGCAGCTTTGCCTTTTTATTATGCTCGTGGTAGCTGGTAAGCCGTGTCTTGATATTGTAGGCGGAGAGAAGACAGCGTGTCCTGCGGGTGTCTTCAGCAGCGATCAAGTCGACCTCCTTCAACACTCGCAAAGCACGTAAAGAGATATCTTCCAGATTACCGATCGGCGTAGCTACGATGTAAAGAGATGGCACTTCCCAGCGCAAATAATTATAGCCCAGTGATATAGGGTAATACAAACCTGTGTGCTCGTTTCTTTACCTATCCCGCGGAGGGGAGGGAGGTAAAGACCCCTCACCTGACCTCTCCCGCAAGGGGGAGAGAGGACTGAGGTGAGGGTGAAGAGTCCCCCTCACTCTAACTCTCTCCCGCTATGGGGAGAGAGGACTTCTTCCTTGACCGGAGAGTTCCTGCTTTGCCTCCTCTCCCTTGACGGGAGAGGACTAAGGTGAGGGTGAAGAGTCCCCCTCACTCTAACTCTCTCCCGCTATGGGGAGAGAGGACTGAGGTGAGGGTGATGGCGCCTTCCGGCGCTCGCAAGCAATTAGGCTGCCACTGTGCCCTGTCCATCAGCCGGCACGATGGCTGCGGTTTTTTAGCAAATTCATGTTGCGGGTATTCTTACTTGGCGCCTACTTCTTAAAAGTCAGGGTATGCACTATCTCCGAGAACAGGGCTTCGTTGTACGGGGAAAAGGCGTCGATGGTCCACACCCATGCCCGGATGCGCTTGCCATCTTTGTCTGCAGCTACGCCAAAGGACTTGATCTCGAATGCCTGGTAGTTATATGTCAGTACATATTTGAAAGCCGGTGTGCCATCAGCCAGAGTGGTAGGCTCAAACGAAGCGACCTTGCCTTTGCTTGTATCGGGGAGACTGTTCGTCTGGGCTACAATCCAGTCGGCAGTCAAAGGTGCATTCGCATCGGCGACGCTGATACTCATTCCGGGAATGGCTGCACTCACACCGAAAGCGGCGACCACTATCTCGTTAATGAGTTCATTGCGGGGTACCCAGCTCTTCGGGTACTGGACGGAAAAGCCATACTTGTCATTAGTATAGGTCTTGGCTTCATACGACAATTGCTTTGCCGCCGGTGTCGTCGGCTGTGTCGGCTGCGATGGTGGAGTGGTCGGTTGTTGTGTTTGCGAAGGCGTCGCTGCCGGCTGTTCTGGTTGTCCGACCGGCGGCTTTATTGCGGTTGGCGCTTCACAGGCTACCAGTCCTAAGCCTGACACAATTAATGTGACCACCAGCAATACTGACAACGTTTTCATTTTTGAACACAAGACCTCCTTTCACTTACTGTGCAATCGGACATATACCACATGTTCGCCCTATACGCTCACCTCCTTCCACAGCGTTTTTTATTCTTCATGACGGCAAGCCTGAATGGTTAAAGCAAAAATATCACTGCGGTTACGAGAATTATACCATGCATGTCAACGTACGCGATATACTTTTTCGAGCCCCCGTCATCGCACCAGACTCAACCCCCTGCTTTTTATGTAGTTATTCCTATACGATATTGTGTTTTTACCTGTGTGTTTGTATAATAGCTGCGATTATCTTCTACGCTTCTCCTGATTTCCGGTATCCAGAAGGGGGTGGGAACCGTGCTGATATGAAGTGGCTGGTCTTTCAGGCAAGGCATGACTGCAGGCTATTTGTCAGTCTCGTTACAAGCTTATGTAGATTGAGACCTACATCAGGAGGAGGAAATGTCAGACAACAACAATTCAAAGCGCACCAACATAATAATGCTGGCGGTCGCCTTATTTTTGATTCTGGTAGGCAACCTGGTGGCGTTTGTGGTACAGACCGATTTTGGCAATGTAAAGGTGCGCGATATACGTTTTGTGGGCACCGATGGCACTGTTATGAGCGCTTTGCTCTATCAGCCCAAAACTGCCACTGCCAAAACTCCCGCTCCGGGAATTCTTGCCATACATGGCTATATCAACAGTCGTGAGATGCAGGACGGCTTTGCCATCGAGCTGGCGCGGCGTGGTTATGTGGTGCTTGCGCTTGACCAGACCGGTCACGGTTACTCCGACCCACCCGCTTTTGCCAATGCCTTCGGTGGTGTTGACGGTCTGCGCTATCTGCGCAGTCTGGACTTTGTTGACAAGGAGAACATAGGGCTTGAAGGGCATTCCATGGGTGGTTGGGCTGTTATATCTGCGGCAGCAGCTCTGGGTCCCACGTCCTATAAGTCTATGGCTCTGGTCGGCTCCGCTCCCGGAGTGTTCTGTCCGCCAGGCACTCCCAATTTCCCCAAAAACGTTGCCGTGGTCTTCTCGAAGTGGGACGAGTTCTCAGTGCTCATGTGGGGAGTGCCTAAAGGCGCAGATGTGGTCCATTCCGATAAGCTGAAGCAGTTCTTCGGCACAACGAGCGACGTGGTACGGTACAAGTTTTATGGCAATATGGCAGATGGCAGTGCCCGGGGACTCTATCAACCCACGACCACGCATCCGGGCGCTCACCTGTCAACCGCTGCCATCGGCGATGTGGTCAACTGGTTTGAGATAACATTGCAAGGGGGCAAGCGTTTGCCGCTCACCGACCAGATATGGTACTGGAAAGAGATAGGCAACCTGATTGCTCTGGTCGGCATGGTACTACTTTTCTTCCCGGTGGGGGCATTGCTACTGCGGTGTGGTTTCTTCAAGGAGCTGGAGGAAGCTCCAGCCAGACCCAAATCAGCCACCGGCGTTACCTGGTGGGTATCTGCCGTCATCTTCGCCGTAGTACCGGCTTTGACCTGGTTCCCGTTCACAGACCTGTTCAACAAATGGAAATGGAAGGCTACTGCGGTATTTCCTCAAAATATCACCACCCAGGTGATGATATGGGCGTTGCTGGTAGCTGCTATTGCGGTTGTTCTGTTCCTGATATGGCATTTCGCATTCAACCGCAAGGCTAAAGCCGGCGCCAGCGACTACGGTCTCTCCTGGGATACCGGTTTCAACTGGAGGAAGCTGGGCAAGTCCTTCCTACTGGCTTTTGCCGTAGCATTTGCTGGCTATGTGACCCTGGTGTTTTCTGCCTGGCTGTTTAACGTCGATTTTCGGTTCTGGGTTTTTGCGGTAAAGCCGATGTCGCATCTCCAGTTCCAGGTCTTTCTGGGTTATCTGGTCCCGTTTATCTTTGTTCTTCTGGCGTTTGCCGTAGCCCTGCATGGACAGCTCCGCCCCAGGACTGATAAAGGGGGACTAAGCCAGGGCAAAGAGATGGCGATTAACTGGGCGCTCATGGTGGCGGGCTTTATTGTGCTGCTGCTGGTGCAATACATCCCGCTGCTGACCGGTCATACACTGGGCTACATGACCGCAGACCCTGGTGCCGTTCCGTTGTGGAGCATCATTGCGTTCCAGTTTGTGCCGATTATGACCATTGTATCCCTGCTGTTTACATTCTTCTACCAAAGGACGGGTCGCGTATATACCGGTGTCTTCGCCAGCGCCCTGGTAGTGGTGTGGATTATCGTAGCTTCCCAGGCAACCCATTTTGCCTTACCACTGTGGTGAAGCGATAGGCTATTATTAGCCGGTTGCTGATGGGGGTGGCAGGGGTGCCTGCGGCACCCCTGCCACCCCTTTCCGTTTGGTGAGCAGACTGGAAATTGAGGGAACCACATGGTCGGACAAGCCGTGCTGCATATTGCCCTCTGTGAGGTATAAAACAGAAAGCACAATGGCGTAAGGAACGGCGTCTCAACCTTTTAGCGGACTGCACTATGGGCGATTTTCCGTGTGCCGGTACCTTGTCCGTGCTTTGAGCGCTGCAACCTGTATTCATGGAACCTGTAGCGGGAACTTACGGAATACGATAAGACACAAAAAGGTGGCGATAACCAAGCGCGATCTTTGCGACGGGTTTCGACGGGCTGTGGCATAGGCAGCATGGAGCTGCCGTGTGAATAAAGCCGTGACAAAGTTTGTATCGTAAGGTAACAGTGCTGACATTCGTGCAATCTTAAGAGGTTGAACATTCTCGGTTTTGTTCAACCTCGCTGCATTTAGTAGAAAATTCACAAAGCGGATTTCAAGAACAAATGGGTCGGCACCGCGTCTGGGGCTGAATATGCTACAATACGTCGTTCAACATATCAAGAAGGAGCTGAAGCACGCTGAAGCGCGCCTACCTAAAAGAAGTTGCCCTGCTTTTTCTGTGGATCGGGGCGACGGCGTTTGGTGGCCCGGCTGCTTACATCGCCATTATGCAACGCGAGACGGTGAGACACCGTCACTGGCTCGATGACCAGAGCTTCCTCGACTTAGTCGGTGCTACCAACCTTATCCCGGGGCCTAATGCTACTGAAATGGCACTGTATCTTGGTCTCGTTCGGGCTGGCTGGCTCGGGTACGCTGTCAGTGGAGTACTGTTTATCCTACCGGGGATGTCAGCTACGCTAGCCCTTGCGTGGGTCTATGTGACCTACGGTTCGCTACCTCAGGTCGGTTGGGTGCTCTATGGCGTCAAGCCAATCGTCATTGCTATCATCATTCAGGCACTGTGGGACTTAGGCCGGAAGGGAGTCAAAGATGCACTAACGGCTGCAGTGGGGGCTGCCGTAGTTGCCCTCTACTTCCTTGGCTTCAATGAGATTGCTCTCCTCTTTGGTGGGGCGGCCGCAGTTTTGCTCGTCCACTTCGTGCAGCGTTTCTTGAAGAAGGGATTCTCTGCATTATCGATCTTGCCACTACTGGGTATGTCTGTGCCGATGCTCTCTGCCGGTATTGTTCCATTCAGCCAGACGACCCTGTTCCTGACCTTTCTCAAGATTGGTGCGGTCATCTACGGTAGTGGCTATGTACTGTTTGCATTCTTCGACTCCGAGTTTGTCGCACGTTTGGGCTGGCTAAACCATCAGCAGCTTCTAGACTCGATTGCAGTGGGACAGATTACCCCCGGCCCGGTAGCCGCCAGTGCTACCTTCGTCGGTTATCTCATGGGGGGCTGGCCCTCAGCGCTGCTTGCCACCCTAGCATTTTTCCTGCCGTCGTTCTTCTTTGTTGCCCTGATAAGCCGTTTTGTGCCGCTATTACGCAAGAAGTGGTGGTCAGGGGCGTTTCTTGATGGCGTAAACGTGTCAGCCCTTGGCCTAATGGTGGGCGTCACTTGGACTTTGGGGCGTGCCGGAGTAGTGGATTGGTTTACCATAGCCCTCGCCCTTGTTGCATTAGTTCTAGTCTTTCGATTCAAGGTTAATTCAGCCTGGCTCGTAGTGGGTGGGGGTGTGCTGGGGGTAGTCTACAAAGTGTTACTCGGTTGATGTGTAACCTGTCCCAAGAGGAATAGATTAGCACACGAAGCGAACAGAGGGCGGATCGCCTGCTCAACATTTACTCAGAATGTGCATTGACAAGAATTCCGAGTGCGAATATAGTAAGCTCAGACACGTGAAACATATGGGAACGCAATAGCTGTGTCTTGGCTAAGCGGAGGGAGTCATAAACGACACCCAGAATCGTCAGGTCACACGGCGATGGCTGGTACTCTTTTTGTAAGGTGCAATAAATGTTCCGAAATCCTCATGTCAAAAATGTTTTATCAGCCGTGGCTGTGGCTGGATTTGGTTTTGTACTGTTAGGTCTTACATTTCTCCTTGACTTTCTCTTCCAGAGTTTGGTGGATGGAGTCATTAGACTTTTCACGCCAGCTGATTTCAATATGGCCTGGGATTGGTTTCCACCAACAAAGCACGCTACGTTTATGGTTATTATCGGCTTAATTTCTTGGCCTATTTTTCGGTCAAAGCTAGGCGTGCTTTACAAAGCAATTTACATGTCTGTACCTCTGGCTGTGTTCTTTGCGACCATCGGGATATTTCTATACCACTGGCCCGTAGTGCCGTATTTGGTTGGTGGTTTGTTCACTATCGGTGTTTTGTTTTATTTCTATCGTACCAAGCAGCCTTGGCTTTATTACTACACCCTGATCTTAGTCGCGCTTTCCCTAATGATTTTTCGGCTCCTCGGCGGGGAAATATAACCAGCATTGCACGACTTAGCGAAAAGTTATCTTTGGATCTTCTCTCCGTTAATTACTATCTATCTCAATGCCATAACGATATTCGGTACACAACTTCACTTTCACCACACTATAGTAGCTGTCCTATCTACTCTTTGTCCATATTGACCGAGGAATTGTTAGGGTTTATACTTTGGACTGCAATATCAGTAGAGAAGAGAGGTGGGAAAATGTCATCTGTGTTTAGGCCCCTAGCAACAATAACCGCTTGGATTCTTTTTATCCTTGGTCTTTTGGCACTGTTAGGGGGGATTGTCGTCAGCATCGTACCCAGTACTGGGGCTTTGGACATGCCAAAACCGCTATTAGCATGGGCTCATTTCGGATATGGAACTGTTAACCTTGCTCTGTCGGTAGTGGTCATGAAATTGAGGCCAATGTCCGAATAGGTCTTTCCCCTGCCACCGCAGAGTGAACCTCTGACACTGGACATTAAAGGTTGGGAATGTTAAGGAGGTCTGGCAGGGCGAAACCCCAAATATGTAGCGATAATGATAGTGATTGAAATGTCAACGTGTTTAGGCGGCAATAAGAGCCGTTAGGCAAGTTCTTTTTATCTGCTCTTAAGCCCATGGCTTCAACATTTTAGTGATGCTATACTAAGAATCATGAATAATATATCACATCCCCCGCCTCTCCAAGAGCTGAAAAAGCTCCGAAAGCCGGTACGACATATTAACGTCGAACACAAGAAACGTCTGACTGCTCTTGAAAAACTGGCTGTTTGGATTACCAGTCGCATTGGAACAATGGGTTTTTTCCTTATTATTGTCGTTTGGACGCTGTTTTGGTTGGCATGGAATACCGTTGGGCCAAGTAACTTAAGGTTCGATCCGCTTCCAGCTTTTGCCCTCTGGCTGTTTATCTCAAATATGATCCAGATTTTTTTAATGCCCTTAATCATGGTGGGGCAGAATCTTCAGGGCCGCCATGCCGAATTAAGAGCTGAAGCTGACTTTGAAGTAAACGTAAAGGCAGAGAGAGAAATTGAAGCTATTCTTATGCACCTGGAAAACCAAAATAAGCTCATCTTAAAAATATTGAATCTTTTGGAAAAGGACAGAACGAAAACAGAGGATAATCTGCAAAAGACCACCCACTAAAATTGTGGTAGTGCGTTGCAGCGTGAGCATATCCGAAATGCCAGGCAATATCGTTTTCAGGTTGGATGATACAAATTCCAATTTCCTTTAATAAGTTGATGGGGCGACATTTTTAGGACGGCGAAACCTGATGAACCAGACCACGCTGTCATTCTGGAGTGCTCAGGTTATCGAATTGCTCGAGCGTTTGGGGACAACGCCTGGGGGATTGACAGACAAAGAAGCTAGGAGGCGTCTTGAACAGTACGGCTCCAATCTCTTAAAACCTAAGAAAAGAACAGACACACTGACTCTTCTTTTTAATCAATTCAAGAGCCCAATTATTCTCATCCTTCTTTTTGCAACAGGGTTATCTTTTTTCCTTCAGGATGTAACTGATGCTCTAATCATATTGGCAATTATCGTTGTGAGCGGTATGCTGAGTTTCTGGCAGGAAAGAGGAGCAGCCAGCGCTGTGGAGAAGTTATTAGCGCTCGTACAAATCAAAGCAACTGTGCTCCGAGATGGAAATCAAACTGAGATTCCTGTCGAGGAGATCGTGCCCGGAGATATTGTTATTCTCAATGCTGGCGATGCTGTTCCGGGAGACTGTCTGATTCTAGAATCAAAGGATCTATTTGTAGATGAAGCGACGCTGACGGGGGAAACCTACCCTGTAGAAAAACTAGTTGGGGTGTTGCCACCAGAAACACCACTCAGTCAACGGACGAACAGTCTTTTTATGGGGACTCATGTAGTAAGTGGCACTGCCCGGGCAGTGGTAGTACGTACGGGTAAAGAAACCGAATTCGGCAAAGTTGCTGAACGCTTGAAAATCAGATCACCAGAAACAGAATTTGAACACGGCATCCGACGTTTTGGCTATCTCCTCTTGGAAGTTACGCTGGTACTGGTGACCGCAGTTTTCGCCATCAATGTCTTTTTTGCCCGCCCAGTCTTGGAGGCTTTTCTCTTTTCTTTAGCCCTAGCTGTTGGGCTCACTCCACAACTTTTGCCAGCAATCATAAGTATCAACCTTGCCCAAGGTGCAAAACGGATGGCCCAAGAGAAGGTGATTGTCAAACGGCTTGCCTCTATCGAAAATTTCGGCAGCATGAATGTGCTCTGTTCAGATAAGACCGGCACTTTAACCGAAGGGGTAGTTCATGTTCATTCTGCCGTTGATGTTAGTGGTAATGAAAGTGAGAAGGTCAGTCTCTATGCTTACCTAAATGCTTTATATGAAACAGGCTTTGCGAATCCCATTGATGAAGCTATCCGCAACTATCGACAATTTGACTTATCTGGCTATCAGAAACTTGATGAGGTGCCCTATGATTTTATTCGTAAGCGACTCAGCATCTTGATCTCAAACAATGGTACGCATTTACTGGTGACCAAAGGTGCCCTGCCAAATGTGCTCGATGTCTGTTCGACGGTAGAAATTTCCGGTGGAACTATTGTAGATATGACTACGGTGCGCGAAAGGATACAAGACCGCTTTGAAGTGCTAAGTAGTAAAGGCTTTCGTACACTTGGCATCGCTTACCGTGATGTCAGCTCTGATTCGGTTATCACTAAAGACCATGAAGCTGGCATGACATTTGTGGGATTCCTCGTTCTCTTTGATCCCCCTAAGCCCGGTATTGCTGAGACTCTAGGTCAGTTGAAACAACTTGGTGTTTCGCTAAAGATTATTACCGGAGATAATCGACTGGTTAGCGCCAATATTAGTCAACAGGTAGGACTACCTAATCCTCGAATGCTTTCAGGTTCAGACCTGAATAAGATGAGCGATGAAGCGCTGCTTAAACGAGTGAATGAGGTGGATGTCTTTGCCGAAGTCGAGCCGAATCAGAAAGAGCGCATCATCTTAGCTTTAAGAAAGGCTGGGAATGTGGTTGGTTATATGGGAGACGGAATCAATGATGCCTCGGCACTCCATAGTGCTGATGTTGGTATTTCTATTGATAGCGCTGTAGATGTGGCCAAGGATGCAGCTGATATTGTGCTTCTTGAGAAAGATCTGGGCGTTCTGGCGCAGGGTGTGCGGGCAGGCAGAATGACATTTTCAAATACCCTTAAGTATGTGTTTATGGCGACAAGTGCTAATTTTGGGAATATGTTCAGTATGGCCGGAGCATCTCTATTCCTAGGCTTCCTTCCGCTTCTCCCCAAACAGGTCCTTCTAACCAATTTGCTTACCGATTTTCCGGAGATGACCATCGCCACGGATAACGTGGATCTTGAAATGGTCGACAAACCCCGATGCTGGGACCTAAAATTCATCCGCAACTTTATGATAACTTTTGGGCTCTTAAGTTCGGTCTTTGACTACCTTACTTTTGGTGTACTTCTGCTTATCCTGCATGCCACAACGAGCCAGTTCAGAACCGGCTGGTTCATCGAGTCTGTTATTTCAGCTTCGGTGGTTGTGCTCGTTGTTCGAAGTCGGAAGCCTTTCTTTAAGAGTGCGCCCGGGAAGTATCTGCTTATGGCAACTCTGTTGATCGTCGGAGTCACGTTTATTTTTCCTTTCACTCCGCTTGGAAATGTATTTGGCTTCCAGCCACTACCAGTCTGGTTCCTTCTAGCAGTTGGGGTGATTGTGGTGTTATACATTATCGGAGCCGAGATAGCGAAAAGCGTCTTCTATAAGAGGGTGAAATTTTGAGGAAAGCAAATTAAGAGGCAGAAAACATACCTGACACAGGCTCTAGCGTTTTTTGCATTCTCAAATAAGCCCGAAGAGCAGAGTTCACGGGCTTTGCCCGTGGGTTGAATGAAAAATCGCCGTTATGGCGGCAAGCAAAGCTTGAATTGTTGCTACTCCAGGAGCAACAAAAGGGCGGAAAGTGTAATAGTTGGTTCACTCTATGCCACTTAGTGCTATAATAAGTTCTGAATACAAAGTACTTCCGGGCAAATAGGAGGGTACATATGACACAACAAAAACCTGAGCAATCTAACCAAACAGAAGAACCTTATTGGCACGGTAGGCGACACCATCGCGATGTTATATCCGCAATTCTCGGTGGTGTTTTTCTTATTTTACTGGGTGTACTACTTTTTTTGGCAAGTCAGGGAATACTTTCATGGGACAAGTGGTGGCAATTTTTAATCATGGGCCTGGGTATTATTTTTCTTATTGATAGCGTAATAAGGTACCAGAAAGAGGGGGCTAGAGGATTTCGGATTGGAAGATTAATCGCCGGCATAGTTTTGATCGGTGTTGGCGTAGCTTTTCTGCTAGGCAATGTATCTTGGTGGCCTCTGATTATCATAGTGGTAGGGGTTGCAATAATTGTAGGCGGATTGGTGAGGTCGAGACAGAATAAATAACAATACCCTAGACCCAACATTTATCTTCGTCTTTGACAGATAACATTGTAAATCGTCTAAAAAATGGGGCACTTCGCCCTCAAATTTAGAGGACACTGGGTAATTCCTATGCCAAACATTAGTCCATATTGATTGCCGCTGAACAATAGTCTGTGTTGTTACCTCAAGACCCGGTCATGGAGCTATCTGCTATAAAATTTGAGTAGCATTCAGTTTATTCATGCTTTTCTAGAAATAAACGTAAGGGCTCACCTACCTTGTGATAGACTGTTGGTTTAAGGGACAAGAAAATCATAAGGAGGCGGCCCATGACTAAAGTAGCACAGCAGTTACTTGTGTGTAGCGACCGAAAACAGGTGATAGACCTGGTGAATTCCCAGGCTAAAGTTGCGCTATAGAGAATGGAAGAGAAGGCTAGTCCAGGACGCGGTGGAAGGACTTATAGACCGATTTCACGGTCAGAAATGGCTCAAGATAGGAAAGGTGATCCCTGCACCCTGGACTTGTTCAAACTGTGGTCTCCGTTCTGGTCAGCAAGTCAAGCGCAATGGTCATTACCACCGCCGGCTTATCATACTTGAAGGCGTTATCTGTATAAGTATGCCACAAATTAAGTGCCTGAAATGCGGAAGACGGATAGCCATAACTCC
>Ga0078972_1004680_pt1 | contig 36712 bp, 37 predicted proteins | sample YelNatPaOPGAMG01_FD_67568 | JGI IMG/M metagenome (GOLD analysis project Ga0078972, IMG submission 67568) | Hot spring thermophilic microbial communities from Obsidian Pool, Yellowstone National Park, USA - OP-RAMG-01 (SPADES assembly) (version 2) | ecosystem: Environmental > Aquatic > Thermal...
TCCTTTTCATACGTAACATCCCTTGTCTCTTTATTATCCTTAATAATCACCATTTCTGGCAGGTTTTATAATTGTATATTGCGCTACTTTTATTGTACCGTTACCTTTTCCATTTCGAGATATTTGGCTATATCCGCCTCTGGGATCGAATAAGGTATGTTTCCGCTAAAACATTCTCCATCCTGAACCCAGAACAAGTACCATGTTGGATTGTCAGTCAAATTTTCCGATAATTTAGCTTCATTATAACTTTTCTTTGCCATATAAGTGGTACCGTCATCTTGTCCTGCTATATTCACTATACCATAATTATAATTTTCTGTCATACCCTTAATAAATGATTGAGCGTCAGGATGCGTTCGCCCGCCATCGAAGCTCCTGTACCACATAAAGTTCATGATTTTTGTCGTATTTGTACTATCAACATTTTTATCCAGCGTATAGACAAGCATCACATAGGTATCAAGTATTTCGACGTATTTTAAGATAGCACCCTCGGGTACGGTTTTCGGTCGGTAATAATACGTAATTTCTTTGATGTTAAATACGCCATTCTCGTCTTTTGTTTTAACGGCATTTACAAAAGCCTGTTCCGTTTCGTACCGGATGGGGGCGGCGCATTCTTCAACCGTTATAATCCTGCCCGTTGTTTCCGATTTGTCATTTGACTGAGATTGTTCGTTTGAGCCGGTTATGCCACTGCCGCAGCATACCAGGCACATTGGAATCATTACTATCAAAAATAACAATACTATTTTTTTCATGACACTTGCTCTCTTGTTCAAGTCCCTGCGAAGCCCGCCGCAGTATGCGCAAAGGCGTCAACGCGTCGGGTTTTAGCATGGACTTTTTATTGCCCTCACATGTCAATCCAAACCTTATAAGTTTATTATAACTAACCTTATCATAAATTTTTTCCATGTCAATACATGCCAATGTAGAATTTTCAAAAAAACAAGGCGCCCCGTTTCCGGAACGCCTTTTTCGTTTGCCTTACAGCGAGTAGCTTTCCTTCCTCGCCTTCGGAAGCGCCTTCTGCTTGTTTTCCCGTTCGCCGAGTATGAGCATCGGGACCTTCGTGTTTTTCACGGTGTCTTTGGTTATGACGCATTTTTTGACGTCGCTGCGCGACGGAACCTCGTACATTACGTCGAGCATGATGGATTCGAGTATCGCGCGCAGCCCGCGCGCTCCCGTCTTTCGCTCGAGAGCAAGCTTCGCTATCTCGGCAAGAGCCTCGCTCTCGAATTCGAGCTGTACGCCGTCCATCTCCATCAGCTTTGTGAACTGCTTGACAAGCGCGTTCTTCGGCTCCGTGAGGATGTTTATAAGCGCCTTCTCGTCGAGCTGGTGCAGCGTCACGATTATGGGCACCCTGCCCACGAACTCCGGGATAAGCCCGAACTTCAAGAGGTCTTCGGGCAGTATCTTCTTATATATCTCCGAGAGATCCTTGTTCTGGTTCGAGACGATGTCGGCGCTGAAGCCCATCATCTTGTTTCCCGTCCTTCTCTCGATTATCTTTTCGAGCCCTCCGAACGCTCCGCCGCAGATGAACAGTATATTAGTCGTGTCGATCTGCAGGAACTCCTGATGCGGGTGCTTCCTGCCGCCCTGCGGCGGCACGCTCGCGATCGTTCCCTCGAGTATCTTCAAAAGCGCCTGCTGCACCCCCTCGCCCGAAACGTCTCTCGTAATGGACGGGTTCTCGCCTTTCCTCGCTATCTTGTCTATCTCGTCGATATATATTATGCCGCGCTGGGCGCGCTCGATGTCGTAGTCGGCCGCCTGTATCAGCTTCAGCAGTATATTCTCCACGTCCTCGCCGACGTAGCCGGCTTCCGTGAGCGACGTCGCGTCCGCCATCGCGAACGGCACGTTCAGAATACGCGCGAGCGTCTGCGCGAGAAGCGTCTTGCCGCAGCCGGTCGGCCCCAACATGATTATATTGCTTTTCTGAAGCTCGACGTCGTCGCGCTTTACGTCGGAGTTTATCCTCTTGTAATGGTTGTACACCGCGACGGCCAAGTTCTTTTTCGCGTATTCCTGCCCGATAACGTACTCGTCAAGCGCCTCAACTATTTCGGCGGGTTTGGGTATCTCCCCCATGTCGAACGTTACCGTTTCCTGATAATCCTCTTCGATTATCTCCTTGCAAAGCTCGATGCACTCGTTGCAGATATATACCCCCGGCCCCGCCACGAGCCTTCTTACCTGTTCCTGCGCTTTCCCGCAGAATGAGCATTTTAATTGTTTCTGTTCGTCGTTATGGTTAGGCATTTCGTTACCTCGTTCCTATTTATGCTTCGGTTCTATTATCTCGTCGATTATTCCGTATTTGAGAGCCTCCTCGGCGCTAAGGAAAGTATCCCTCTCCGTATCCGCTTCGACCTTTTCGAGCGGCTGTCCCGTCCTTTCGGCCAAAATCCTGTTCATCTTTTTCTTGATCTTAACGATATGCTCCGCGTGTATGGCTATATCCGAAGCGGACCCCGACGTCCCTCCCGAGGGCTGGTGTATCATCACTTCCGCGTTGGGCAGCGCCCTGCGCTTCCCCCTTGCGCCCGCGGCAAGCAAAAACGCCCCCATCGAAGCGGCCATACCGATACAGGTCGTCGACACGTCGCACTTGACATGCTGCATGGTATCGTATATCGCCATCCCCGCGGTAACCGAACCTCCCGGGCTGTTGATATAAAGAAATATATCCTTGTCCGGGTCTTCCGCCTCGAGGAATATCATCTGCGCGACGGCCAAGTTCGCCATCATGTCGTCGACTTCTCCCCCGATGAATATTATCCTGTCCTTTAAAAGCCGCGAATATATATCGTAGCTGCGCTCGCCTTTGCTTGTCTGCTCGATTACATATGGTATCAGCGTCATCCTTGAAGCTTTCCCTCCGTTCTCCTGATTTATATTATTCTATTCCGCAGAAGTGTTTTCCTTCCCCGCCTTCTCTTTTCCGGGTTTTTTTGCGGCCGTCAGGACCGCGTTTTCGACAAGGAACCTTACCGTGTTTTCGTATGCTATCTCCTCTTTTAAGTATTCGACGTCCCCGTCCTTAAGAGATTTCCTGTATTCCTCGTATTCCTTGTTCGCGGTTTTCGCGCGTTTTTTTATTTCTTCCTCGACCTGTTCGTCCGAAGCGGTTATGCCCTCCGCGTTTTTTACCGCCTCGACGACGAGCTGGGCTTTGACCGTTTTTTCCGCCTCGGCCCTGTAATCGCCGCGAAGCGCCTCCATCGTCATCCCCGTCATCTTCATGTACTCTTCGAGCTTTACGCCCTGATACAAAAGGCTCAATTCGATCTGCCTTATATGCTCGTCTATCTGGTCCTCTATCATGCAGTCAGGCACGTCGACCTTCGCGTTTTCAACGACCGCGCGTATAACGTTGCCGCGCGTATGCGCCTCGGCGTGCTCGCGCGCGCGCTCGTTCAGGCGCTCCCGTATGCTGTCCTTTAACTGTTCCAAAGTATCGAACTCGGAAACGTCCTGCGCGAAATCGTCGTTCAACTCGGGCAGTTCCTTTTCTTTTATCTCATGCAGCGTGATATGGAAGACGGCTTCCTTTCCGGCAAGCTCCTTCGCGCGGTAATCGTCCGGGAACCTGACCGTTATATCCTTTTCTTCGCCCTTTTTCATGCCGGCGATCTGCTCCTCGAACCCCTCGATGAACATCCCCGAGCCTATCTCAAGCGACTGTCCCTGCGCTGTCCCTCCTTTGAACTTCTCGCCGCCGACGCTGCCCGAATAATCTATAACGACCCTGTCTCCGGTTTTTGCTTCCCTGTCGACGTCCACCCATCTCGCGTTTCGCCGGGCCGCCGACAACAGCTCTTCCTCGACCTGTTTTTCATCAACATGCGGCTCTTCCTTCTCCGCCTTGACTCCCTTGTATTTCCCAAGCTCCACCGCCGGTTTAACAAAAAACTCAGCGGTATAAACCACTCCCGCCTTTTTGTCTATCTTCACTATATCGATCTCCGGCTTCGACACCGGCATCAGCTTCAAATCGTCTATCGCTTTCTTATAATTTCCCGGGAACAGCAGCTCGAACGCGTCCTCATAAAAAATACCTTCGCCGTAATAATTTTCGATAACGGATCTGGGCGCCTTTCCCTTCCTGAATCCCTGTATGTTGAACTTGCCTTTGTTCTTCAGATAAGCCTTTTGCAAAGCCTCGGCGAATTCCTGAGAATCCACCTCGACCTCAAGCCTGACCTTGTTCGCCCCGACGTTTTCAACTTTAGCCAACTAATAAATCCTCCCGCCTTATATTACCCAAAACGTCAATTTTGTAGTCAGAGTAAAATTCGGTTTATATATTAACATACGGACATATGCCGCGCAATGAGAAAACCCTAAAAGTTTTTTGTTTATTTACAAACCTCTCTTTTTTTACGGCCCCGTCTTCCATATATTTATATCGTTAAACTTTCGGGTATTCTTCAGGGCGTCGAAAGATTTATTTTTTATTTTTGAAAATATTATTGAATATTTATACACTAATATGTATAATTATTAAAAAATCAATTTGAGGTGGCAAGATGGGAAAAATGAAGGTGCTGCTCGCCTATTCGGGAGGCCTCGACACTTCCGTGATAATACCGTGGCTGAAGGAAAATTACGGCTGCGAGATAATCGCGATGGCCGCGGACTTAGGACAGGGCGAAGAGCTTGCTCCGCTTCGGAAAAAGGCGCTGGACAGCGGCGCAAGCAAGATATATATTGAAGATCTGAGGGAAGAATTCGTGACCGGCTTCATCTATCCGACCCTCAAGGCCGGCGCGGTATACGAAGGCAAATACCTGTTGGGCACGTCTATGGCGCGGCCCCTTATCGCGAAAAGGCTCGTCGAGATAGCGAAGATCGAGGGCTGTACGGCGGTTTGCCACGGGGCGACCGGAAAAGGGAACGATCAGGTGCGCTTCGAGCTTACGGTAAAGGCGCTCGCCCCCGAAATGAAGATAATCGCGCCTTGGCGCGAGTGGGACTTAAAATCGCGCGAGGACGAGATCGAATATCTCGAAAAGCGCGGGCTTCCCGTCCCGGTGTCGAAGAAGCGCCCGTACAGCATGGACAGGAACCTCTGGCATTTGAGCCACGAGGGCGCCGACCTCGAAGACCCCTGGAACGAACCCCAAAAAGACCTGTTCATGATTTGCAAAGCTCCGGAGGACGCTCCGGACAAGCCGGAATACGTCGAGGTGGGTTTTGAAAAAGGCGTGCCCGTTTCCGTCAACGGCAAGCGCCTTTCCCCTCTTGAAATCGTCGGAGCGTTGAACGAGTCCGGCGCGAGGAACGGAGTCGGGATCGACGACATGGTCGAGAACAGGCTGGTGGGCATGAAATCGCGCGGCGTGTACGAGACTCCGGGCGGAACGATACTCTACGAGGCGCACCGCGCGCTCGAAAGCCTTACTCTCGACAGGGACACGCTGCATTATAAACAGGTCGTTGCGGTCAGGTTCGCCGAACTCGTATATTACGGGCAATGGTACTCGCCGCTGCGCGAGGCGCTGTCCGCGTTCGTCGATTCGACCCAAAGCACCGTCACCGGCACGGTCCGGGTCAAGCTTTATAAGGGGAACTGCACGGCCGCCGGAGTCAAATCGCCGTTCTCGCTGTACAGCGAGGAACTGGCGACCTTCGGGAAGGACGAGGTATACAACCAGAAGGACGCGGAAGGCTTCATAAACCTGTTCGGGCTTCCGCTCAAGGTAAAGGCTCTGCTGGATCAAAAAAGGAAATAGCGATGGATTCCGAAAAGTTATGGGGCGGGCGTTTCTCGTCTGAAACCGACGAGGAAGCCGCCGGGTTTCATTCCTCAATAACGTTCGACCGCAGGCTCTACCGCGAGGATATACTGGGCAGCGTCGCGCACGCGAGGATGCTCGTAAAAACGGGCGTCATCGACAGGCGCGACGGCGAGGCGATAATCGGAGGGCTGCGCGACATACTCGCGGGCATAGAGAGCGGGAGCGTCGAATTGGGCGGCGATGAGGACATACATACGGCCGTCGAGCGGCTTTTGATCCGGCGCATAGGCGAAGCCGGAAAGAAGCTCCATACCGGCAGGAGCCGCAACGACCAGGTAGCCCTCGACGCGCGGATGTACGTAAAACAGGCGTGCATTTATCTGTCCGCGTCGGTAAAGGCGCTCATGGGCGCGCTCGTCGAGATCGCCGAGGACAACCTCGATACGGTGATGCCGGCTTTTACGCATATGCAGAAGGCGCAGCCGACCGTGCTCGCGCATCACCTTATGGCGTACTGCGAGATGTTTTTCCGCGACTGCATGCGTTTCGAGCAGGCGTACGATTCGTCCGACTCCATGCCGCTGGGCTCCGGCGCGGCCTGCGCGACGACGTATCCCCTCGACCGCGAAATGGTCGCGAAAGAACTTGGGTTTTCGTCGGTAACCAACAACAGCATCGACGCGGTAAGCGACCGCGATTTCGTCCTCGACTTCATCTATGCCTGCGCCGTATGCATGATGCACCTTTCGAGATTCGGCGAGGAGGTCGTCATCTGGTCGACCGGCGAATTCGGCTTTCTAAAGCTCGGCGACGCGTTTTCAACCGGCTCGAGCATAATGCCCCAGAAGAAAAACCCTGATATGGCGGAGCTTGTGCGCGGCAAGACGGGGCGCGTTTACGGCGACCTCGTCGCCCTTCTGACCGTTATGAAAGGGCTGCCGCTCGCGTACAACAAGGACATGCAGGAAGACAAGGAGGCGCTTTTCGACGCGTACGACACCGTCTCCGCGTGCCTTTCCGTTTTCACCGGCATGATACAGGACGCGGAATGGGACGCGCAAAGGATGCGCGCCGCCGCGGGATCCGGGTTCACGAACGCGACCGACGCGGCGGATTACCTCGTAAGAAAAGGCATGCCGTTTCGGGACGCGCACGAGGCGGTGGGAAGGCTCGTGCTGTACTGCGAGCGAAACGGTCTCTCGATTGAGGAGCTTTCATTGGAAGAACTTAAAAGCGTCTCCCCTCTTTTTTCGGAGGACGTTTACGATTTCATATCGCTTGAAGCGTGCGTAAAAAACCGCGCGGTATACGGCGGCCCCGGACGCGAAAGCCTGAAAAAGCATATCGCGAAGATCAAAGAGTTTTTGGTGCAATGAGAAACCTGTTGGTGGAACGGCGCGGAGACCGACGGAACGGCAAATAGGCCGTTCCGTCCAATATGGTTTATGGTTTTACACCCACATATGTATCGGCGGCCATCGGACGCCGTTTATTTTCGGAGACCGTCCCGCGGCGGCGGCTCCGTCCGAAGGTTATTTCTCGAGATAAACGAAACGCAATCCGGGCGCCGCGTCTTTTTCTTTGAAACGGCGGTAACCCGATTTCTCGTAAAGCCTTATGTTGTTAAGGCTTTTTACGCTCGTAAAAAGCTCGTACCGTCCCGAGGGGCAGGCCGTTTCGGCCGCGCGCAGCAGCGCCGTGCCAATCCCTCTTTTTCGGTAATCGGGATGCACCATCAGCTTGCCGATAAAAACCGTCCCGCCTTCGCGGCAGGCCCTTACGGAGCCTATTATCCGGCCGTTTTCGACCGCCTTTAAAATCACGCCCTTGGCGTATTCGTCCCGTATTTCCGATATGGTTTGTTTCAGGGGCGGGATGTCGTAGTCGTTTAACAGCTCCGCTTCCGTTTGGTACGCGAGGCGCTGCAATACGAGTATCTCCTCCAGATCGCCGAAATCGGCTCTTTGAATGTCCATGCCGCTGTTCTCCTCTCTTCTCATCATTATTTGCGCCGTTGTTTATCTTATCTGTCCGCTGCCGCGGATTATATATTTGTACGTGGTAAGCTCCTTAAGCCCCATAGGCCCTCTCGCGTGCAGCTTCTGGGTGCTTATGCCGATCTCCGCGCCGAATCCGAACTCGTACCCGTCGGTGAACCTCGTCGAGGCGTTGACGTAAACCGCCGCCGCGTCCACTCTTTTCAGGAACTTTTCGGCGTTGTTGTAATCCGACGTCACTATTGCCTCCGAATGCTTCGTGCCGTACTTGTTGATATGGTCTATCGCCTCGTCTATGCCGCCGACTACCTTTACCGCGAGTATGTAATCGAGGAACTCGGCATAATAATCCTCCTCCGAAGCCTCTTTCGCGGGTATTATCGCGCGCGTCCTTTCGCAGCCGCGAAGCTCGACGTTATCAAGCCTGCGCGCCATCAAGGGCAGGAACGCTTCCGCGACCGCGGCGTGCACGAGCAGCGTCTCCGCCGCGTTGCATACCGACGGCCTGCTCGTCTTCGCGTTGTGTATTATGTTCACTCCCATTTCGATATCGGCGCTTTCGTCGATATAAACGTGGCAGTTGCCGACTCCCGTCTCGATGACGGGGATCTTCGAGTTTTTGACGACCGATTGTATCAGCCCCGCGCCTCCCCTCGGTATGAGCACGTCGATCACTCCGTTGAGGCCCATCATATACTCCGCGGCTTCGCGGGACGTGTCCTCGATAAGCTCTATCGCGCCTTCGGGCAGCCCGGCCGCGTACGCCGCTTTCTGCGCCGCCCCGACTATGGCGACGTTCGAGTTTATGGCGTCGCTTCCCCCTTTCAACACCACCGCGTTTCCGGCCTTAAGGCAAAGCCCGATAGCGTCGGACGTCACGTTAGGACGCGCCTCGTATATTATGCCGGCGACCCCTATCGGGACCCGCACCTTTCCTATCGAAAGCCCGTTGGGGCGTATCACCGTGCGCTCGACTTCGCCGACGGGGTCGTCGAGCTTCGCCACCAGCTCGAGGCCTTCCGCCATCCCCTCGATACGCGCCGGATTAAGCGCGAGCCTGTCGAGAAGGGCTTTCGACATCCCCTTCGCTTCGCCCGCGCGCATGTCCTTTTCATTCGCGTCCAATATATGAGCGGCGTTTTCGCGCAGAGCCTTCGCTATGCTCAAAATGGCCCCGTTCTTTTCGCCCGTGCTCATATGGCTTAAATAAAGCGCGGCGCGCCTGGCTCTTTGCGCCTTTTCGAGAATGTGCCGCATATCTTCCCCTCCGGCTTTTTCTCCCATTATACCACCGTTTGCAAACCGTGTCACCGGAATGTATAATACTATGAGCAAAACGGCATCTTAGAGGAAAAATGACTCTCGACGGGTTTACGCTTTATTTCATAGTGCGCGAGCTGTCCGCGCTTATCGGATGCAGGGTGGACAAGGTATATCAGCCCCGTCCGGATACCGTTATAATAGCGATGCGGCCGTCTTTCAACGCGGGCGCGGAAAACGCGCGGCTCCTCGTCTGCGCGGGAGCTTCGGATTCGAGGATGCATCTGACGGCGCGAAAATACCAGAACCCGAAATCGCCTCCGGCGTTCTGCATGTTCCTGCGCAAATACCTTACCGGCGCGAAGATAACCGGCGTCGCCCAGCACGGGCTGGAGCGCGTCGTGGACATAACGTTCGAGTCGAGAGACGAATTGGGGCTGTGCCGGGAGCTCGTCCTTACCTGCGAGCTTATGGGCAAGTATTCCAATATAATACTCAGGAACGAAAACGGAGTCATCATGGACTGCCTCAGGCACGTGACCCCCGTCCAGAGCCGCGTCAGAAGCGTGCTCCCGTCGCTTCCTTACGTCCTCCCCGAGTCGTCAAAGCTCGATCCGCTCGCCGCGTCCGCGGAAGAGCTCATCGGGCTGCTCCGCGGAAGGGACGGGCGGAATCTGAAGGCGTTTTTGCCTGCCGCGCTTCAGGGCGTATCGTCCCAAACGGCGGAGGAGATAATATGCCGGCTCCCTTCCGGAGCGCGGGACGAGGAAGCCGCCGCGGTTATAAAAGAATTTTTCTCCTCCGAACCTAAGCCCGTTTTATACTCCGCGGCGGACGGTACGCCTTTTTTCTTTTCCCCGTTTGCGTTCGCAAGCATAAGCGCGCCGCGCGCCGAATTCCCGGAAAGCGTCAACGCGCTCGCGGACGAGTATTACGCAAGGTCGGGAGAGAAACGCGCTTTCGAGTCGAAGCGCGAGTCGCTGCGCAAATCCATATCGAAACGTCTCGAAAAGCTGTACGCGCAGCTTCAGAAACAGCGCGACGCGCTTGAGGAATCCAAGAAAGCCGGCGCTTTCAAAAACGCGGGCGACATGATAACCGCGAACATATACCGCATAGCGAAAGGCTCGTCGCTGCTTCTCGCGGAGGATTTCGTCACCGGAGAGCCGGTGGAGATAAGGCTCGACCCGAGGCTTTCGCCTTCCGCGAACGCGCAGGCGTTTTACAAAAAATACTCGAAGCTCCGTTCCGGGATCGAAATAACGGCTAACCGGATGCTCGAAACGCAAAAAGAGATCGATTTTCTCGAAAGCGTGCAGGTTTCGCTGGATCTATGCGAAACGTCCGGGGAGCTTTCGGAGATCGAATACGAGATCGGCGCCAAGGGCGCGCGCCCGAAGGGGGCGGGCGGGCGCGCCGGGGCAGACAAGCCGTCCTCGCCGCACAGGTTCGTCTCTTCCGACGGCTGTGTGTTTTACGCGGGCAAGAACAACCGCCAGAACGATATCCTCACGATGAAGACCGCGTCCCCGGGAGACATATGGCTTCACGCAAAGAACATCCCGGGTTCGCATGTGGTAATAACGGGGCTTAAGGGAGCCGTCCCGGACAGGACGCTTTTCGAGGCCGCCACGGTCGCGGCGACTCTGAGCAAAGCAAGAGCCTCGTCGAAGGTATCCGTCGATTATACGCAGAAAAAAAACGTCCGCAAGCCCCCGGGATCAAAGCCCGGGATGGTCGTTTACGATCGTTACGAAACGGTCGTCGTAAACCCGGACGCGGAACTGTTAAAAAGGCTTTTGTCCGAATAACAAAAAAAGACCTTGTCGGCCTTTTTAAGTTCGTGCGGTCACTTTTTTTCCAAAGTGTTTTCCTCGATATCCGAATTTTCCACGGACGCGATGGCGCCCTTGGTGAAAATAAGCCTTACCTTATCGGGCATAGTCTCGATTGTCACGAGGTCTTCCTTCACCGCGACGATCTTGCCGTAAAGCCCGCCTATCGTCTTTATCATTTTCCCCGGCCCGAGGCTGTCCATCATTTCCTTGTACTGTTTCTTCCTCTTGCGCTGAGGAAGCCACATGAGAAGGAAGAATACCGCGATTATCGCGATTATGGGCAGCATCTGGACAAGGCTCGATCCTGTCGCTTGATCCATTTGTTTTACCGTCCTTTTCCCTTTGTTTTACGAGTATATATACTATATCAGCGGGGGTGTTTTAGCAACTGTTTTTTTCGTGTCAGCCGGAATAGTTTTCAAAAAATTCATCCCTGAACCGCGCTAGGCTCGCGCTTTCGATCGCGCTTCTTATGTCGTTTACGAATTGCGTCGTGGCGTGGATGTTATGGATGGAAAGCAGCGTCGCCGCCAACATCTCGTTCGCGTTTATGAGATGGCGTATGTAGCTTCGCGTGAAATTCCGGCACGTATAGCACCGGCATCCGTCCTCAACCGGCGAAAAATCCTTCGCGAATGCGGCGTTCCTTAAGTTCAGCTTCCCGCGCCTCGTAAGCGCGGTCCCCATCCGCGCTGTGCGCGTCTGAAGCACGCAGTCGAACATGTCGATTCCGCGCATCACTCCTTCCACTATGCCGTCGAAGGAGCCGACGCCCATCAGGTACCTCGGCTTTCCCTCGGGCAGCAGAGGCACCGTGACGTCGAGCATCGCGTGCATGACTTCCTTCGGCTCTCCGACCGAAAGCCCGCCTATCGCGTTGCCCGCAAAATCCATCCCGGCGGTGGCTTTCGCGCTTTCGGCGCGCAGATCGGCGAACGCCCCTCCCTGCACGATCCCGAACAGCGCCTGGTCTTCCCCCGTTTTCGCTTTTTTGCACCGAAGCGCCCAGCGCAGCGTCCTTTCCATCGCCGCGGCCGTCCTGTCGTAACTTGCCGGATATTCGACGCATTCGTCGAACGCCATTATTATGTCCGCGCCCAACGCCTGCTGAACGCCCGTCGCGTATTCGGGCGTAAGCATATGCCTCGAGCCGTCTATATGCGACGCGAACTCCGCGCCCTCCTCGGTGACTTTGCGCAGCGCGCCCAAAGAGAACACCTGGAACCCGCCGCTGTCGGTAAGGATCGGCCCGTCCCAGCCCATGAACTTATGGAGCCCGCCTGCCTCGCGCACCGTCTCGTGCCCGGGACGAAGGTAAAGGTGGTACGTGTTCGCGAGTATTATCCGCGCGCCCGCCTCCTTTACCTGCAGCGGCGTAAGCGCCTTTACCGTTGCCTGGGTACCAACCGGCATGAACACCGGGGTCTCGACGCTCCCGTGCGGAGTATTTATCATTCCCGTCCGGGCGCTCCCGCATTTTTGTTTTATCGTGAATTCAAACATATCTCACAGTATGAGCATCGCGTCGCCGAAGCTGAAGAACCTGTACCTTCGCTCCGCCGCAATGCGGTACAGCTCGAGCACCTTCTCCCTGCCCGCGAACGCCGACACGAGCATGAGAAGCGTCGATTCGGGAAGATGGAAGTTCGTTATAAGGGCGTCCACGGCCTTGAACTCATATCCCGGCGTTATGAATATGCCGGTGTTTCCGCTCCCGGGCGATACCCTCCCGCCGGCGTCCGAAACGGACTCCAAAGCGCGCACGCACGTAGTCCCCACGGCGACGATCCTCCCCCCTTCCTTCCTCGCGCCGTTAATTATGTCCGCCGCTTCTTCCGGCACGCTGTAATACTCCTCGTGCATGACGTGGTCTTCGATGTTTTTCACTTTCACCGGCCTGAACGTCCCAAGCCCTACGTGCAGCAGTATCTTTACGATTTTCACGCCGGATTCCTCGATTTTTTTGAGCAGCCCTTCCGTGAAATGAAAACCCGCCGTCGGCGCGGCGGCGGAACCCCGTTCGCGCGCGTATACGGTCTGGTATCTGTCCTTGTCTTTGAGCTTTTCGTGGATGTAAGGCGGGAGCGGCATCTCTCCCAAAGCGTCCAATATCTCCTCGAACACCCCGTCGTACTCGAACCGGACTTCCGCGACTCCGTCCTCCTTCTTTTTTACGATCACGGCGGACAACCTGTCCGAGAACGCCACCGCGTCGCCCGGCCTGAGCCTCCTGCCCGGCTTTAGTATCGCCTCCCACGAGTCTATGGAAAGGCGTTTCAAAAGCAATATCTCGCAGGCGGCTCCGGCGCCTTTCTTCGCTCCGAGCAGCCTCGCCGGAAAAACCTTCGTCTCGTTCAAAACGAGCGCGTCGCCGGGGCGCAGATACCGCGTTATATCCGAGAAGATCCTATGTTCCGTCTTTCCGGTGCCCCTGTCGTAGACTAACAGCTTCGATTCGTCGCGGTTCGGAAGCGGGGTCTGCGCGATAAGGCTTTTGTCGAGATCGTAATAAAAATCGCTTGTCTTCAATCATTCCTCCGGGATGTCGAGCCTCGTCTGCAGCGGATCGCCGTACGGGTAGCCGAAATGGGCATAAGCGAGTTTCGTCGCGACGCGGCCACGCGGAGTCTTGTTGATGAACCCGAGCTGTATGAGATAAGGCTCGTAAACGTCCTCGATCGTCACCCTCTCCTCGTTCGTCGCCGCGCAAAGCGTGTCGAGCCCGACAGGCCCGCCGGAAAACTTCGTTATAATCGTTTCCATTATGTTTCTGTCGACTCCGTCAAGCCCTATCTCGTCCACCTCGAGCATCGAAAGCCCGTTCCTCGCGGCTTCGAGGTCTATCTTCCCGCTGCCCCGCACCTCCGCGAAGTCCCGTATGCGCCTCAACAGCCTGTTCGCGACGCGCGGCGTGCCGCGGGAGCGCGACGCTATCTCGACCGCCGCGTCGCCGTCCACCTGTATCCCGAGTATCCCCGCGGAGCGAAGCACGATCCTCGAAAGCTCCTCCGGGGAATATAGCTGGAGCCGGTGTATTACCCCGAACCTGTCGCGCAGCGGCGACGTGAGCATCCCCGCCCTCGTCGTCGCGCCCACGAGCGTGAATTTGGGCAGCTCGAGGCGCAGCGTCCGCGCGGAAGGCCCCTTGCCTATTATTATGTCCAGCGCGAAGTCCTCCATCGCGGGGTATAGGACTTCTTCCACGCTGCTGTTTAGCCTGTGCACCTCGTCTATGAACAGCACGTCGCCTTTGTTAAGGTTCGTCAGTATCGACGCGAGATCCCCCGGGCGTTCTATCGCCGGCCCCGACGTAACGCGTATGTTGACTCCCATTTCGGAAGCGATAATGAACGCGAGCGTCGTCTTTCCCAACCCCGGAGGACCGTAGAGAAGCACGTGATCCAGCGGCTCGTTCCTGTTCTTCGCCGCCGTCATGAATATTTTAAGGTTCTCCTTCGCTTTTTCCTGGCCGATGTATTCGTCGAGCGTCTTAGGCCGAAGCGTATGATCCGCAGCCCTTTCCGAATCGCTCAATTCCGCCGACACTATCCGCGTATCCTCCACTTGCCCTCCTTAAGCCCCCATGCGCTTCAAGGCCATAAGTATTATGTCTTCGGCCTTGTCGCCGAGATTTTTGACCGACGACACGGCGCGGACGGCCTCCGCCCTGTTGTATCCAAGCGCGACGAGCGCGCCCACCGCTTCCGATTCCTTGTCCGCCTCGGCACCGCCGCCGGCCGTCGCGTCTCCCGCCGAGATCTTTCCCGCGAGGTCTATGATTATCCTCTGCGCCGTCTTTTTCCCGACGCCGTTAATCTTCTCGAACGCGCCTTCGTCCGACGCGATAACGGCCATCGCGATATCCGTTATCTTCATAGCCGAAAGGACCGCGACGGCGAGCTTCGGGCCGACGCCCGAAACGGAAGTGAGCTTGTTGAACATCTCCCTTTCCTCGGGAGTATAAAATCCGTATATCGTGTGCGCGTCTTCCCTTATAACGAGGCTGCAGTACAGCTTCGCCGTCTCTCCGGTCCTGAGCGAACGGAGCGTGTTCGAGGACGTGTTCACGCGGTATCCGACGCCTCCCGCGTCGATGACCGCGTAGTCCTTCCCCGTGTCCGTCACCTCGCCGCGTATGTATTCGTACACCGCATGACCCCCTTATTTTATCTGAAAAGCCGAGGAAAACCGGCTGCTGTGCGCGTGGCATATCGCGCAGGCGACCGCGTCCGCCGCGTCGTCCGGCTTTATTACCGTATCAAGCCCCAAAAGGAGCCTTACCATCTGCTGAACCTGCCTTTTGTCGGCGCGCCCGTACCCGGCTATCGCCTGCTTTATCTGTATCGGCGTGTACTCGAAAAGCTCGGCGCCCGTCCCGAAAGCGGCGGCCATCGCCGCGCCTCTCGCCTGCGCGACCTCGATGACCGTTTTTACGTTCTTTCCGGAAAAAAGCTCTTCGAACGCCACGCAGCCGGGACCGTGCTTGACAAGCAGCTCCCGCACGTTCTCGTACACGACCGAAAGCCGTTTCGGCAAAGGCGTGCCCGCGTGCGTGACGATCGTCCCGCACTCGACGAGCGTAACGCGCCCGCCGTCCCAGTCTATAACGCCGTATCCCGTGATGGCGATCCCGGGGTCGATCCCCAATATCCTCACAGCGCCCCTCCGTCATACTAACTATAATTGCGGGGCGGCGCGTTGTCAAACGGCAGAACCGCAAACGAAAAAAAGCTCCCAAAACTCTTTGGAAGCTTTTTGCGCGGCGCGTCAAGCCTTAAGCTTCGCTTTCGCGACGTCCGCCATCCCTTTGAACGCGGCTTTGTCGTTTACCGCCATGTCCGCGAGTATCTTCCTGTTTACCTGGACGCCCGCGGCTTTTAAGCCGTTTATCAGGCGCGAATAGCTCAGCCCGTTGTTTCTCGCCTCCGCGTTTATCCTCGTTATCCAGAGGCTCCGAAAGTCCCTCTTTCTCAGTTTCCTCCCGACATATGCGTAACGGAGCGATTTCATAACGGCCTGCGTCGCGGCCCTGTACTGCTTCGATTTCGCCCCGAAATAGCCTTTCGCCAGTTTTAAAACTTTCTTTTGCTTCTTGCGGTGCATCACCGCTCCTTTTACCCTTGCCATCTTCTTGTTCCTCCCTTAAAGCCTATTTATACGGAATAAGCTTTTTGATGTTATTTTCCTCCGCGGCGGCGACAAACGCGGCTTTGCGCAGGTTCCTCTTGCGCTTCGCGCTCTTGCCGTTCAGCAGATGGCTTTTATAAGCCTTTGCCCTCTTGACGAGTCCGTTTTTCGTAAGAGAGAACCTTTTCGCCGCGCCCCTGTGCGTCTTAATTTTTGGCATTTAGTCAGTATCCTCCTTGTCAGTTCTTTGGTGCTAATATCATAAACATATTCCTGCCTTCGATCTTCGCCTGTTTTTCTATGGTCGCGCTGTCCTCCACCATCGCGAAAAACCCGTTCATAACGGCCAGCCCCTGCTCCGTATGGGCCATCTGCCTCCCCTTGAACCGGATAGACACCTTTACCTTGTCTCCCGATTTTAAGAATTTGCTCACGCTTTTCGCTTTTACTTCGAGGTCGTGCCTGTCGATCGTCGCCGAAAGCCTCATTTCCTTCATCTCGATGATCTTCTGGTTTTTCTTCGCTTCCCTCTGCTTTTTCGCCTGTTCGAACTTGAACTTTCCGTAGTCCATGATCTTGCATACGGGCGGGACCGCGTTGGGCGAAACCTTCACGAGGTCGAGTCCCTTCTGTTCCGCAATAACCATCGCCTCACGCGCAGACATGACTCCGAGCTGTTCGCCGTTTTCAGAAATTACGCGCACGCTTTTGTCCCTTATCTGCTCGTTGATCTGATGCTCGTTTGCTATAATAAAACACCTCCATATTTTTTTCGCAATAAAAAACGGGCAGACCACCCGTATGAACGCATTTTATTCGCTTACCGTGCCTGGCTTGACATCCCGGGAAAGCTCCTGCGCTTTTTCCGGCCGCCGGCAGGTGAGAAACGGGCAGTCTCTTCTTTCAAGCGAAAACATGATAACACAGGTTTTTTTTGTTGTCAACAGTTCGCGCCCGCAAGAAACCCCGTCGAAAACGCGATCTGAAGGTTGTATCCGCCCGTCAGCGCGTCGACGTCGATCACTTCGCCGGCGAAAAAAAGACCGCGGCACAGCTTGCTCTGCATCGTCGACGGATCGATTTCGCCCGTTTTCACGCCGCCCCGCGTTATGACCGCCTCCTCTACCGGCCTTTTGCCTTTGACCTCAAACGCAAGCCCTTTTAAGGCGCGCGCGAGCGCGCCCCTTTCCTCTTTCGTCACCGAATTGGCCTTTTTATGCGCGTCCATGCCGAGGCGGCTTATCATATACGGGACCATCTTTGACGGCAGGAGGCCTTCGAGCACGTTTATAAAATCCCTGTTCGGTTTTTCCGCGAAGTCGCGGATAAGCCTTGCTTCGAGCGTTTTAATATCGAGCGCGGGCTTTAAATCGACCGATATCTCGTAACGCTCCCCTTCGCGCATATGCGCGCTCGCGGTAAGCGCGAGCGGTCCCGAAACGCCGGTATGGGTAAAGAGCATTTCCCCCTGCTGCCGGTAAACCGTTTTGCCCCGGTTTTTCAGCGAAAGGCTCACGTTTTTAAGCGAGAGCCCGGCGAGCGCGCTTACGTCTTCCAAGGTATCAACGGCGACGAGCGACGCTTCGGGAGGGGTTATATGGTGCCCCGCTTCGCGCGCGAAAACGTACCCGTCGCCGGTCGAGCCCGTCGAAGGGTACGAGAGACCTCCGGTCGCCACGACGACGCCGTCGAACGCGAGCTCCTTCCCGTTGCAGACGACGCCGGTCACCCTGCCGTCCCCGATCAGTATCCGGCTCACGGCGGAATTCAGGTTCACTTTTACGCCGGCGCTCATAAGCGCCCTCGAAAGCGCTTTTATGACGTCGCTCGATTTGTCGGACGCCGGGAATACCCTGCCCCCGCGCTCCGTCTTTGTTTTAAGGCCGTACCGCTCGAACATCTCGATTAGCCGCGCGTTGTCGAAAGTATAAAGCGCGCTGTATAAAAAAGGGCCGTTCGAGATTATGTTGTCGAAAAAGCCCTGGATCGGGGAGCCGTTCGTTATGTTGCAGCGGCCTTTGCCGGTAAGATACAGCTTCTTGCCTAACTTTTCGTTCTTTTCAAACAGCTCCGTCTCCTTTCCGAGCCGGGCCGCCGAATAAGCCGCGAGCATCCCCGCCGGGCCGCCGCCGATAACGCAGACGCGTCTTCCCATTCAGTTGTCTTCCTTGCCCGTATAAACGTCGTGCTTGCGCCAGAGGTCTTCGAGCATTTCAAAATTGCGCCTCAAGCCGTCCTTTTTCCTCATCCCGACGATAAGTATCAGAGTGTTAATGACGCTCAGCGGAGCGACGAGCGAATCGACGAACAGGTTCATGTCTGAATTTACGAACAGGCATTCGTCAGCGATCTTCGCGAGAGGCGAAAGGCCGTTGTCGGTTATCGCGAAAAATTTTGCGCCGTTGCTTTTCGCGAACCGCGCGCCCTCGACGGTTCGGGAGGAATAGCGGGGAAAGCTTATCCCGATCACGAGGTCGCCTTCCTTAGCGTGCATGAGCTGCCCGAACACGTCGCCTATCCCCGAAATCACTAACGTCGCGTTGTCTATTATGTAATTAAGATAGTACCAGAAAAACTGCGCGAGAGGCTCGCTTGAGCGAAGCCCCATTATATATACCCTGTGCGAGGAGATTATTGCGTCCGCGAACTTTTCGGCCATCTTATAGTCGAGCACGTCGCGCACATGCCGAAGGCTCGTTATGTCGGTATGGAGCGAGGAACGGATAAGCTCCTCTTCCGAAAGGTCGTTCCCGAGGCCCATCCTCTGGACGTTCGTGAGCTTTGTTTTTATGACCTCCTGAAGCTTCTTCTGAAGCTCGGGGTAACCGTCGTATCCGAGCGCGCAGGCAAACCGCACGACGGTCGATTCGCTGACTCCCACGGTTTCGCCGAGTTTGGAGGCGGTTATGAAGGCCGCCGTGTCGTAATGCTCCGATATGTACGAAGCTATGGCACGGTGCCCCTTGCTCATCGAGTTCTGCTGCTCTTTTATCGCCTTCAAAATATCGTTTTCCGGCATCGTCCGCGCCCCCTTTCCCAATGGATTATATCATATCCCTTCGGGGAATGGTATTTTTTCGAGGAACGCGGAGAGGCTTTTCAGCTTGTCCCTCGCGGTCAAATCGAACCGTATCGGCGTCACCGATACGTACCCCTCGCGCAGCAGCCCCACGTCCTTGTCGGAGCCGTCTTTTTTGTCGTCGAGGCTGCCGGTTATCCAGATATATTCGTTCCCCCTCGGGTCGCGCCTCAGTTCCACCGAGTCTTTATATATCACGCCGCCCTGAGAAGCGGCGCGTATTCCTTTTATGCTTTTCAGCGGCGCGTCCGGCACGTTTATGTTGTACATTATGTCCGGCTCCGCGGCTTCGGCAAGCCCGCCGGCGACGAGAGCGGCGGTTATCTCCACCGCCGTTTCGATATTCTTAGGGACGGCGGAGGCTATCGAAACCGCGAACGCCCGGTATCCCATTATCACCGCGTCGAGCGCCGCCGAAACCGTGCCGGAATATATTATGTCCGAGCCGGAATTGCTGCCGTGGTTTATTCCGGAAATGACGAGGTCCGCGCCCTCCGGGATTATATGCGTAAGGCCAATCTTTACGCAGTCGACCGGCATCCCGTCTACGGTATAGCAGGGTATGCCCTCAAGCCCCGCGGGTTCGGCCTTCGAGACCCTGAGCGGCCTGTGCAGAGTTATGCAATGCGCGGTCGCGCTCCTCTGCGTTTCCGGCGCGACGACCGTTACGTCGTGCTCCCGCGAAAGCCTTTTCGCAAGCGCGCGCAGCCCCAAAGCGTTTATACCGTCGTCGTTGACCAACAAAACACGCATATATGCCTCTTTACATATTCTACAAGAGGCAGATACGCGTGTCAATGCGCCCTTATCGCCCGCGCGCCCGTCAGGCGAAAAGCCACCATGCAAGTATCTTCTTCAGCGCGTTGGGGAAATTCATAACTTCGACGTCCTGCTTTACGACCGCGTCGACGCGCCCTATCTCCTGCCCGTCGAGCGTTATCTTCAGATACCCTACCGCGTCGCCTTCCTTAAGCGGCGCGGAAATGTTTTCGAGCAGCACGAGCTCCTTTTCTATCCGGTTCTCCTTGCCCTTTTCCACCAGCGCGGAAAAGCTCTTAGCCGCGTACACGTTCACATACGGCGTCGCGCCCGAGTTCACGCGCAGGCCTCCGGCGAGCTGCTGCCCCTCTGTGACGAGCGTTTTGGCGCTGAATCCGGCGTAAGCGTAATCGAACGCCTTGTTCGCGTCGTCGAATCTCGAGGAGCTGTTCGGCGAGCCCAACAGCACGAATATGAACCGCCCCCCGCTCCTTTTCGCGGTCGCCGCGAGGCAATATCCCGCGCCGGGGGACGACCCCGTGCAGATCCCGTCGCAGCCGGCGTAATATTTTACGAGCCTGTTCGTGTTGACCATCTCCGTCTTCCTTCCGTCCGGGTGGGTGTAGGTATCCAGCCACACCGTGCTCCATTTATAAAGCAGGTCGTATTTCACCAGTTCCGCGCAGACCTTCGCGACGTCCCTCGCGCTCATCGTCTGACCCTGCGCGCTCAAACCGGTGCAGTTCACGAAGTTCGCCGACAGCCCCATTTCGCGCGCTTTTTTGTTCATCATCTCCACGAACGCCTCCTCGCTGCCGGCTATCTTCTCCGCGAGCGCGACGCACGCGTCGTTCGCGCTGCATACCACCACCGCCTTGAGCAGATCCGACACTTTATGCATTGTGTTCGCGTCAAGAAACACCTGAGTCCCGCCCTTTGAGGCGGCGTTCTTGCTGACCGTGATGGTGTCGGACAGGCTGAGCCTGCCGTTCTTCTCCGCGTCAAAAAACAGCAGCAGCGACATCGACTTTACAAGGCTCGCGCATTCGAGCTGTTTGTCCGCGTCCTTTTCGATCAGCGCGGCGCCGGATCCCGCGTCGACAAGTATATAGCTCTTTGCCTGGGTCGTAAGCCCCGCCGCGGCGGCGGCAGGCGGCAAAGCGAGCAGCGTCATGAAAACCAACGCAAAAACAATAAGTTTTTTCATATAAACTCCACCTTTTACGCTTTTGTGTTAGTTTCTCCCGAGGCTGGACTATTATTCTGCATCCAAAAAGAACGCTTTAAAGCGAAACGCGATTAGAATGTCCGTAAATGAATGGCGGCCGATGGCCGCCGCTACATATATGAGTGTAAATAATTCCGCATACCATATATTGTAGGGAACGACCCCTGTGTCGTTCCGAAATCGCATTTTCGGGCGCGCCCGACAGGAAGACGGCGTGTGCCTTATGGATTTTTTGCCCGTCCCGCGAGCTTTTCGAAGAACCCGTCGATGATCATTTCGATCTTTCCGGCGGCCGCCCTGCCCGTCTCCATGACTTCGCTGTGGGTCAAAGGCTTGTCGAGTATCCCCGCCGCCATGTTCGTTATGCAGGAGAGCGCCGCGGAGCGCACGCCCGCGTGAGCGGCGGCGATTATCTCGGGCACGGTGGACATCCCCACCGCGTCCGCGCCCAACGCCCGAAGCGCCCGTATCTCCGCGGGCGTCTCGAAGGAAGGCCCCTTCATCATCGCGTATACCCCGCCGCGCACGTCTATGCCTTTTTCCGCCGCCGCGTCTTTGAGCAGCGATACGAGGCCTTTATCGTACGCGTACGTCATGTCGGGAAACCTCGGGCCGAATTCGGACAGGTTCTGGCCGACGAGCGGGTTTAAGAAAGTAAAATTGATATGGTCTTCGATTATCATTATGTCGCCGGGCTTAAAACCGGTATTTATTCCGCCCGCGGCGTTTGTAACGAGCAGCGTCCTGATCCCGAGCTTTATCAGCGCGCGCAGCGGTATGACCGTCTCGGCGGCGGAATAGCCTTCGTAGCAGTGGAACCTGCCGTTCATGCATACGACCCGCACCCCGTTTTTCTCTCCGAAAACCAGTTCCCCCGCGTGGCCTTCGACCGTGGAGACTGGAAAACCGGGGATATCCTCGTATTTGACGGCGGCCGCGGCGGAAAACGTCCGCGCGTAGCCGCCCAGCCCGCTGCCCAAAACGACGCATGCTTCGGGGACCGTCTTTACATTTTGTTTCAGGTAACTATACGCCCTGCTTATCCTGTCGTGATTCATGTACGCCTCAGTATTTCTTTCAAAAACGATTTTCCCGTGCGCCATTCGAGCGCGAAAAATTCCGCGGCGGTCGCCGCTATGTCCGCGAACGTCGAGCGCGTCCCGATATCCGCGCCCGCCCGAACTTTCGCCCCGTAAGCGAGTATCGGGATGTATTCGCGCGAATGGTCGGTGCTCCCCGTTGTCGGGTCGCATCCGTGATCCGCGGTGAAGATGATCATGTCGCCGCCGCGCATCGCGTCCAAAATTTCGGGTATCCTTGAATCCAGCGCCTCGAGCGCCCGGGCGTATCCCTCGACGTCGTTGCGGTGGCCGTACAGCATGTCGAAATCGACGAGGTTCGAGAACACGAGCCCGTCGAAATCCTCCTTGATATATTCTATCGTGGCGGTTATGCCGGAATCGTTGTCCTTAGTATGGTTGACCTTTGTAAGCCCGGTCCCCGCGAATATGTCCTCGATCTTCCCCACGCCCGCGACCTCATACCCCGCGTTTTTCAGCGCTTCAAGTACCGTTTCCCCGGGAGGCTCGAGCGAAAAGTCCCGCCGGTTCTTCGTGCGCGTGTAATTGCCTTCCGTGCCCGTAAACGGCCTGCAGATGACCCTGTCGACCCCGAGGTCTCCGGTAAGCATCGCTCTCGCCGTCCGGCAGATGGCGTACTGCTCCTCGAGCGGGACGACGTCCTCGTGCGCGGCTATCTGGAAAACGCTGTCCGCGGAGGTGTAAACGATGAGCGCCCCCGTCTCGACGTGCCGTTTGCCGAGTATTTTGATTATTTCCGTGCCCGACGCGGGGCAATTGCCTATCGTCTTTCGTCCCACGGCTTTTTCGAACGCGTCTATGAAATCCTTCGGGAAACCGTGCGGAAAAACCGGGAACGGCTTTTCGAGTATCAGCCCGGCTATCTCGAAATGGCCTCCGGTCGTGTCCTTTCCCGGAAAAATCTCGGCGCTCTTTCCATACGCGCCGACCACGCGTTCGCACGGCAGTCCTTCTATCAGCCTGCAGAGCCCCAATTTCGCGAGGTTGCCTATTCGTATGCCCGCCGAACGCTGCACGATGTGCCCCAACGTGTTGCTGCCTTCGTCTCCGTATCTGTCCGCGTCGGGCTGCGCGCCGACTCCGGCGCTGTCCATGACGACGATAATGAACTTTGCCAAATTGCGCCTCCGAACAAAGCTTATTTTATACCCCGGGGCTTTCGGTTATCCGGCTTCGTTCCCGTTATGAACTCTATCTCGTCCCCGGAGAAAACCGTCTCCGACAAAAGCTCCGGGCGCCTGCGCGCCGTCTCGATTATCGACATGCGGCGGTTGTACGCCGCGATTTTTGCGTGGTCCCCGGACAGCAGGACTTCGGGAACCGGCTTCGCGTCGAACACCGCAGGCCGCGTATACTGCGGCTGCTCGAGCAGCGCGTCGGAGAACGATTCCGCGCGCGCGGAATCGCTGTTGCCGAGAACGCCTTCGACATGGCGTATGCAGGCGTCGATCAGCGCCATGGCCGCGATCTCGCCTCCGGTAAGCACGAAATCGCCCACCGATATCTCAAGGTCTATGTGCTTTTCGATCACGCGCTCGTCGACGCCCTCGTAATGCCCGCACAGTATGTTCACGCACAAAAATCCGGAAAGCCGGCGCACGAGGCCGTGCGTAAGCCTCTTCCCGCGCGGCGACATATACACGTTGACGCAGGGTTTAGGACAGCGCTCTTTTATATCCGCGAAGCAGGCGTCGACCGGCTGCGCGCTCATCACCATCCCGGAGCCTCCGCCGAACGGGTAATCGTCCGCGCGGCGATGCTTGTCCGTTGTATAATCGCGGATGTCAACCGGGTTTACGGCGATAAGCCCCGCTTTTACCGCGCGCGCCCATATGCTCGAACCCATGACGGATGAAAACATCCCCGGAAAAAGCGTCAGCACGTTGTATTCAGTCATAGACCGCCACCTCTTCGAGCGCCTTTGCGTCCACCGTCATTACGCCCTTTTTGACGTCGACGTCCCTGATGACCCTTTTTAACGCCGGGAACATGAAATCCCTTTCGCCTTTTACGACGTAAACGTCCGCCGCTCCGTGCTGGAGCACGTCGGTTATCCTGCCGAGCCTGCCGCCTTCCCCGTCCATAACCTCGAGTCCGATGAGGTCGGCTATGTAATACTCGCCTTCGGGAAGCTCTTCGAGCTCGCTCCTGTCGAGATACAGAAAAACGCCTTCGTATTTTTCGGCGTCGTTCCTCGTTTCAACCCCTTTTATGCGGATGAACATATAAGGGGGGTCTATTCTCTCCACCGTATATTCGATGCGCGTTTCGCCCGCCGCGTCGGCATAGGCGTACCCTCTTTCCTCGAATCCGCTAAAATTATCGGAAAAAAGACGCGCTTTAAGTCCTCCGCGAATCCCGTGGGCTTTGAGTATCTTCCCTATCTCAATCATGGTCGACTATCTCGACGATGTGCTTCTTTTTCGATTTGGAAGACGCCGCCTTGATTACCGTCCGTATCGCCCTCGCTATCCTGCCCTGTTTCCCTATCACCTTGCCCATATCGTCGGCCGCGACGTAAAGCTCCAAAACGACGCTTTTATCGTTTTCGGCTTTGGCGACCCTGACTTCCTCCGGCTTGTCGACAAGGGACTGCGCGATGTATTTAAGAAGCTCTTCCATATGAATCTCCGGTTATTTCAACACGCCGTTTTTCTTGAGCAGCGCGCGCACGGTATCCGTGGGCTGGGCGCCGTTTTTTATCCACTGAAGCGCCTTTTGCGCGTCCACGGCGACCTGTTTCTTCATCGGGTCGTAGTTTCCTATCTCTTCGATGAACCTCCCGTCGCGCGGCGACCTCGAATCCGCGACGACGATCCTGTAAAAGGGGGCTTTCTTCGCGCCGATCCTTTTAAGCCTGATTTTTACCGCCATAATTTCCTCCGTTTTTATTATATATCAGAACGGCAGTCTCATCATGCCGCCCTTGCCTCGCCCGGACATGCTTTTCATCATTTTCGTCATCTGCTCGAACTGCGACAGCAGCCTGTTCACGTCCTGGACCTGTGTCCCGCTCCCCTTCGCGATCCTTTTTTTCCTGCTGCCCCCGATTATCGAAGGCTTCCTTCTTTCTTCGGGGGTCATCGACTTTATGATCGCTTCTGTCCTCGCCATCTGAGTGTCGTCGACCTTCAAACCCGACAGCTTGCTTCCTCCGGGCAGCATCGAAAGCATGTCGCCCAATCCGCCCATTTTCTTGATCTGTCCCATCTGCTCGAGGAAATCCTCGAGCGTGAACTCCGCCTTGCGCAGCTTTTTTTCGAGCTCCGCCGCCTTTCCCGCCTCGAAGCTTTGCTCCGCCTTCTCTATCAGCGTGAGCACGTCGCCCATTCCCAATATCCTGCCCGCCATCCTTTCGGGATGAAAGGGTTCAATATCGTCGAGCTTTTCCCCCACGCCGGCGAATTTAATAGGCTTTCCGGTCACCGCCTTTACCGATATCGCGGCCCCGCCCCTCGTATCGCCGTCGAGCTTCGTAAGGATCACTCCGTCTATATCGAGGCTTTCGTTGAAGGCCGACGCGGCGTTCACCGCGTCCTGACCGGTCATCGCGTCTACGACGAGAAGCTTCTCATGCGGCTTTACGGCAGCGTCTATCCTTTTTAACTCCTCCATCATCCCGGCGTCGATATGGAGCCTTCCCGCGGTGTCGAGTATCAGTACGTCCGCAAGCTTCCTGCGCGCCTCCGCGACGGCCTGTTTCGCGGTCTCGACGGGATCCTGAGCGCCTCTTTCGAAGAAAGCCGCCCCGGCGTTCTTCGCGACGATCCCGAGCTGCTCGACAGCCGCCGGCCTGTATATGTCGAGCGCGGCCAACATCGCCGTCTTTCCCGTTTTCCCCCACATCTTCGCGAGCTTGCCGCACATCGTCGTCTTCCCGGAGCCCTGGAGCCCGCACATCATTATCACCGTCGGCGGGTCAGGCGAAAAGTTCACGCCGCGGTTCCTTTCGCCCAATATCTTTACAAGCTCGCCGTGCACTATTTTTATCACCTGCTGCCCCGGCGTAAGGCTCGCAAGCACGCTCTCGCCAACCGCCTTTTCGGTCACGTCCGAAATAAAGCTCTTCACGACCTTGAAGTTTACGTCCGCTTCGAGCAGAGCGAGCTTTATCTCGCGCATCGCGGCCTTTACCTCGGCCTCGGTGAGCTTCCCCCTGTTCGTGAGCTTCGAGAAAATGTGCTGCAGTTTTTCGGAAAGTCCCTCAAACGCCATCCGCGGTCTCCCATATCCGCTCGATCTCGTCGATCGCTTCGTTGAAACGCGGATCGTCGCTTATCATCCGCGCCTTCGCGAGAGCCAAAGCCAGCCTCGTCTTTTTTTCGCATAACCCCAACGAACGCTCGAACGACTCGAGTTTCTGCTTCGCCTTTTCTATGCCGTCCCTCACGGCCTGCCTCGTAGTCTTCTCGTGCTCGGCTATCTCGGAAAGAGAATAATCCTGATTGTAATACATATCGCAGAGCCTCCTCTGCTTCGCGGTCAAAAGCCCGGAGTATATGTCGAGAAGCAAAACCGTTTTAAAATCTTTCTCCACGCCAAGAGTCCCAAACAAATAGCTGTAAAGCATTTTTACTTCACAGCTATGATAAGCCCGCCGTCATTGATTGTCAAGCCCCGTTTCGGGAATGCGCGCTTATTCGAACAGCCCGTACGCGAACGCGCGCGCGTCGAACGGCTCGAGGTCGTCGATTCCTTCTCCGACGCCCAAAAACGCTACCGGAACGTTCAGCTCGCCGCGAACCGCTATGACGATCCCGCCCTTCGCGGTCCCGTCGATTTTGGTCAGTATTATCCCCGAAAGATCCACGAACCCGCCGAACTCGCGCGCCTGAGCAAGCGCGTTCTGGCCCGTGGTCGCGTCTATTACGAGATACGTCCTTTTATCGGCCTCCGGGTACGACTTGTCTATGACCTTGTTAATCTTGGAAAGCTCGTTCATCAGGTTCTTCTTGTTGTGCAGCCTTCCGGCGGTGTCGCAGATAAGGACGTCCGTTTTCCTGTGCTTCGCGGAGTCTATCGCGTCGTAGACGACCGCCGCGGGATCCGCTCCCTCACCGCCTCTTATCACCTTCGCCCCCGCTCTTTCGCCCCATTTCGAAAGCTGCTCCGCCGCGGCGGCGCGGAACGTGTCCGCGGCGGCGAGCGTGACGCTCTTTCCCCGGGACGCGTAGAGATAAGCGAGCTTTCCTATCGCGGTCGTTTTCCCGACCCCGTTTACTCCTACAACGAGTATTACGCACGGAAAATCCGGCTCGCGCGCGTCGCAGGCCAACATGCGCGCTATGATATCGGCGAGGACCGGTTTTACCCCGTCCGCGTCCGTTATCCTGCGCTCCCTGACTTCGCGTTTCAGCTCGTCGATTATTCTGCGCGCCGTCAAGGCTCCCGTGTCGCTGAGGATAAGGGCTTCCTCGAGCTCCTCGTAGAAATCCCCGTCGATTTTTTTGAACGCGGATACGATACCCTCTATTTTCCCGGATATGCCGTCGCGGGTCTTCTTAAGCCCGTTTCTGATCTTTCCAAAAACGCTCCCAGCCATCTGTCAATCCAGTTTTACCGAGAGTATCTTCGACACTCCCTTTTCCTCCATCGCGAATCCGTACAGGCTGTCGCATATCACCATCGTCGGCCTCTTATGCGTTATTACGATGAACTGCATCTTGCGCGCGGATTTCTTCAGGTACTCCGAGAACTTGTAAACGTTCGCGTCGTCGAGCGCCGCGTCTATCTCGTCCAAAACGCATACGGGCGACGGGTTAAGCTTCAAAAGCGCGAACAGCAGGGATATCGCGGCAAGCGCTTTCTCGCCACCGGAGAGCAGCGAAATCTTCTGGAGCTTCTTCCCCGGCGGTTCGGCGGCGACCTCGATCCCGCACTCCATTATATTCTGGTCGTCCTCGAGTATGAGCTTCGCGTTCCCGCCGTCGAACAGTTCCTTAAACGTCTCCCCGAAGTATTTGTTTATCTGTTCGAAACTGGCCTTGAACGTCTTTTTCATCTCGTCGAGCAGCGACGCTATAAGCCTGTGCAGATCCGCCTCCGCCTTGACGAGGTCGTCTTTCTGGGCGGTCAGCTTGCGCATCCTTTCCTTCAAGTCGTTATAATCCGCGATCGCGTTGGGGTTCACGGGCCCCATTTCCCTTATCTTTCGTTTTATCTCCTCCGCACGGGCCGCCGCCTCGGACATGTGCATATCCTCGCGCATCGCCAGCGCGTTCAGGTACGTAAGCTGGTACGTGTCCCAAAGCCTGTTCTGGGCCTCTTGTATCTGCGTTTCCGCCTTGTCTATGTTGAACTCGGCGCGCATTATCTTTTCGGAGAGCTCGCCCAACTCGCCGCGCAGCTTCTGCGCTTCCTCGTCGGCGCCGGAGAGCTTCTCGTTTAACGAGCCGCGTCTTTGTATTATACCGTCCAATTTCGCGCTTATCCCGTCTGCGGCGGATATTTTCTGCAAGCGCGTCGCTTCAAGCTCGTCCCTGAGCCTGCGCAGGTTGTCGGCGCTTTCGGCGTTCAGCTCCAGCGTTTTCTTTTTCAGCGCGAGCGATTTTTGGGCTTCGGCTTTTTCTCCGGCAAGCCTTATGCTGTCGCTTATCAGGGCCGCCTTTTCCTTCATCTTTTCCGCGATTTGTATCTGCGCCCCGTATATGCGCTTCTTTAGCTCCTCGATCAGCGCGGCGTTTTTATTATGCTCTTCTTCGAGCCTTTTATTGTCCTCGCTCCACGAATCGCCGCTTTTCAGCGTTTCGTTTTGGCGCGCCTCGCACGTCTCGATATGTTTCCTGACGGTTTCAAGCTCTCCGGAGAGCCTTTCGAGCAGTCCTTCGAGATATGCTCGCGTCTCTTCTTCCTTTTTGAGCGTTTCCGTCACGCTTTGCGCTTTTTCCTTCAGCGCCGTCAGGCTTAATTCGCTTTCATATATCCGCCGTCTTAACGATTCCGTCTCGCCCGCGATCGAGCCGCGCGTCTTTTCAAGCTCCCGCAAGGCGGCTTCCATGCTTTGCGCCTTTTCCGAAAGCTCCGCGCACCGCGCCTTTAGCTCCTCTTCCCGCCTGTCGCGGGAAACGATCCCCGCCCGGCGCAGGCTTCCGCCCGTCACCGCTCCGCCCGGATTGAAGACGTCCCCTTCGAGGGTGACCGCCCTGAACGAATGCCGGTACTCGCGCATTACGCGTATCGCCGTATCGCCGTCCTCGACGAATACCGTCCTTCCGAGCAAAAATTCGATAGCGGTCCGCGCGCCGTTTCTGCACGAAATAAGTTCGGCGGCGGCGCCGCGGACTCCGGGGAATTTCAGCGCGCCCCGTTCCTCGCCGCTCAAGCTCCGCGGTTTAAGGGCTTTAAGAGGCAAAAAGGTAACTCTGCCCATTTCGTTTTTTCGCAGATAGTCTATCAAATACATCGCGTCGTATTCGTCTTCGACTATTATATCCTGAAGAGCGTTCCCGAGGCACGCTTCGACGGCGGTTTCGTATTCGCGCGGGACGTCTATCAGCTCCGCGACCGTTCCGATAACGCGCTTCGATATTTGCGCGTCATTTTTCGCGGCGAGCATCAGGCGCCGGACGCTGTCCTGATAGCCTTCGAACCCCTCGCGCATCTCGGCCAACATCTTCGCGGAGGATCTCTTGGAATCCAATTCCCGCCTTACGGACTCGAGTTCTTTCCTTGCCCGCGCGATTTGGGCGTCCGTCCCGTTGAGCTCCAATATTTTCTCGTTATACGACTCGAGCAGCCCGGCGGCGCCGTTCTTTGACCCGAGGATCCTTTCCTCGAGCAAGCGCCGCGTTTCTTCGTTTTGCGCTCTTTGCTTCTCCGATTCTTCGAGGCGCTTTCGCGTCTCGTCGATCCGGCGCGAAACGGACTCCTCTTTTTCGCGAAGCGCCGAGGCCTCGCTCCTTATGTCCGCCATCTTCTCCGCGGCGTCGAGCCTTCCCGCACGCGCCGCCTCGATCTTCTTCGCGCTCTCCCCGAACTTTACGAGCAGCTCCGACAGCTCCGAGTTCGCCTCGTCGACCGCATCCCTCAGTATTTCGAGTTCCCCGTCAAGCGCGCTTATTCTCCGCGCGTTTTCGGCTTCGCTTTCCGAAACCGCGGATCCCCTGCTTTTAGTCTCCTCGATCTCCGCGGCGATCCTCGCGGAGTCCTTTTCGATGTTTGAAAGCCTCTCCTCGCAGAGCCGGATCTCGCCCTCGACGCGCTGCACTTCGGCGAGCCCCGCGCTTAAAACCTTTGAAAGCGCGTCCGCCTCGCTTTCGAGCGCCTTGAAATTCTGCAAATCTTCGGAATGGCGGCCGCTCAATTCTTTGAGCCGGAGCTCCTTCTCGTCCCTTTCCTGCTGCGCGGCCTCTTTTGCGGCTTTGAGCCTTTCTATCCTCGACTTTGCGGACGCGTATTCGTGCAGGAACATGTTTACCTCGAGCTTTTTGAGCGTTTCCGCGAGCTTTAAGTATTCCGCCGCGTTTTCCGCCTGTTCTTTCAGGGGTTCGAGCAGCAGCTTCTGTTCCGTCAGTATGTCGTTCACGCGCATAAGGTTGAGGCGCGTTTTTTCAAGCTTCCTCTCCGCTTCCTCCTTGCGCACCCGGTATTTCATTATCCCGGACGCTTCTTCGAGAACGAGCCTTCTGTCCGTCGACTTATCGCTCAGGATCTCGTCTATCCTTCCCTGGCCTATCACCGAATAGCCTTCCTTGCCGACGCCGGTGTCCCGGAACATATCCAATATGTCCTTCAACCTGCACTTTAAGCCGTTGAGGTAATATTCGCCCTCGCCGGAGCTGTAAAGCTTGCGCGTCACCTGAATCTCGGAATATGCGTTCCCGAGCCTTGCGTCGCTGTTGTCGAAAATAAGCGTGACTTCGCAGTACGAACGCGGCGGGCGCGTCTGCGTGCCAGCGAATATGACGTCCTGCATAACGCTGCCGCGCAGCGATTTCGGGCTCTGCTCGCCGAGCACCCATCTTATCGCGTCGGCGACGTTGCTCTTTCCGCTTCCGTTCGGCCCCACGACTCCGGTTATCGAGCCGTTCATATGAAGTACCGTTCTTTCCGGGAAGGATTTAAACCCGGTCATTTCGATGCATTTCAGAAACAATGCCTGATCGAACCGCCTTTACAGTTATGCTTTGCCGCTGAAAAACGCGGCGAAGTCTTTAAGATATCAAAAAAAAATCGGCTTTATGCCGGACATAATCATTCTTTATCGAACTTCAACGATCAGTTTGATGGAAGTACGTATCACTCCGTCTATTTCCGCGTTCGCGAACGCGGGTATTACGATAAGGTCGATACCGGAGGGCGCCATAAACCCCCGCGTGATCGCGATGGCTTTTATCGCCTGATTGACCGCGCCGGCGCCTACGGCGATTATTTCGGCCTTTTTGTTGTCCTTGATCATAGCGGCAATCGCGCCCGCGACGGACTTGGGCTGCGACTTCGTCGATACTCTCAGCGGCTCCATATTAACCCCGTATAGTTGCTTGAAAACTATTATAACAGGTTAATATTTAAAAGTACATAGTTTATAAGACCGAATCGATCATGCCGGCTATTTTGTCCTTTCCGACCACTCCTATCGACTTTTTTTCGGCCGCTCCGCCTTTGAACAGTATCAGCGTGGGGATGCTCATCACCCCGAATTTTTGGGCGAGCCCGGGGTGTTCGTCTATGTTTACTTTCCCCACCACAATTTTCCCTTCGTAACCCGCCGCGACCTCGTCCACCACGGGCGAGAGCATACGGCAGGGAGCGCACCATTCCGCCCAGAAATCAACTAACACCGGCTTTTCGCTTTTCGTCACGATCTCGTCAAAATTAGCCGCCGTGATCTCCACAGTTTTTTCCGACATGCTCCAATACCTCTCTGATTTTAATAGATATCCGCCTATATTATGCCCGCAAAACGCCCGATCAACCCGCCCCGCGTCATTCGGCTATCCGTATCCCAAGCTCTTTGAGCTGTTTTTCGGCGACCTTTGAGGGCGCTCCGGTCATCGGGCAGGACGCGTTCTGTATCTTCGGGAACGCGATCACGTCCCTTATCGACTGGCGGCCGAGCAGCAGCATCGCGAGCCTGTCCAGCCCGAAAGCGATCCCTCCGTGAGGCGGGGCGCCGTACTTGAGCGCCTCGAGCAGAAACCCGAAATTCTCCCACGCCTGTTCCCTGGAAAACCCGAGCGCCCGAAGCATCCTTTCCTGAATCTCCGTGTCGTGTATCCTTATGCTCCCGCCTCCAAGCTCGTTCCCGTTCAGAACGATGTCGTACGCCTTCGCGAACGCGTTCGCGGGGTCGCTTTCCATCTTTGAAACGTCCTCGTCCTTAGGCGACGTGAACGGGTGGTGCATCGCGACGTAGCGCTTTTCCTCCGCGCTGTACTCGAACAGCGGAAAATCGACGACCCAGAGGAGATCGAACGCGCTTTTGTCGACAAGGTCGAGCTTTTCCGCGAGCTTTAAGCGCAGGTTGCCCAACGAATCGAACACCACTTTGTTTTTGTCACCCACGAAGAATATCAGGTCTCCGGTCTGCGCGTCTAAACGCTTAAGCAACGTCGACAACTCGTCCTCGCTGAAGAACTTCGTAATCGCGGACTGTATCCCGTCCTCCTTCATCGCTATCCAGGCCATGCCCTTCGCGCCGTAGATCTTTACGAAATCGGCGAGAGCGTCTATCTCCCTGCGCGCGAACCTGTCGACCGCGCCTTTTACGTTTATCGCCCGCACGCTCCCCCCGTTCTTCACGGCGGACGAAAAAACCTGAAAGCCCGAATGCTCGACTATGTCGCTTACGTCCGTGAGCTCGAGGCCGAACCTCGTGTCCGGCTTGTCCGAGCCGTACCTGTCCATCGCCTCCGTATATGTAAGCCTTTTGAGCGGCAGGGGTATCTCTATCCCCAACACGCGTTTGAATATATGGGCTATGAGGCCTTCGTTCACCGTCAGCACGTCGTCTATGTCTACGAAGGACATCTCTATGTCGATCTGCGTGAATTCCGGCTGCCTGTCGGCTCGCAGGTCTTCGTCCCTGAAGCATTTGACTATCTGGTAATACCTGTCGAACCCCGAAATCATCAGCACCTGCTTCAACGTTTGCGGGGACTGCGGCAGAGCGTAAAACATCCCGTTATGTATCCGGGACGGGACGAGATAGTCGCGCGCGCCTTCCGGCGTGCTTTTCGTCAGCATCGGAGTCTCGATATCGATGAACCCGTTCGCGTCAAGGTATTCCCGCGCCGCGGACGCAATGCGGCTCCTCATCATCAGGGCGTGCTGCATTTCGGGCCTCCTTAAATCGAGGTACCTGTATTTTAGCCTTACCTCCTCGCGCACCGGCGAATCGCCCGCTATCTCGAACGGAGGCGTCGCCGACCTGCTCAGTATCTTTATTTTTTTCGCCCGCAGCTCGATAAGCCCCGTCGGTATCTTCTCGTTCACCGTTTCGGGGTCGCGCTTGACTATATGCCCGCGCACGGCTATCACGTATTCGCTCCTTATGCTTTCCGCCTTCGAAAAATCGTCCTCCAGATACGACTGGTCGAAAACGACCTGCATTATGCCCGTGCGGTCGCGCAGGTCGACGAAAACGAGAGCGCCCAAATTCCTCCGCGTCTGCGCCCAGCCCATGAGCGTCGCTTCGGTCCCGACGTCGTCCAGCGTGAAATTAGCGCAATAATTCGTCCTTTTCCAGCCCTGCAAGAATTCTCCCATTTATAGAACCGCCTTTAAAAACATATTTATTTCCCCGAAGGGCACTTTCTTTTCATCGCCTTTTTGCATGTCCTTCACGACCGCCGCCCCCTCTTTGAGCTCGTCGTCGCCGATTATGACGGCATAGCGCGCGCCCGACCTGTTTGCCTGCTTAAGCTGCGCTTTCACGCTTCTTTCGATATGCTCGCATTGCGCGCATATTCCGTCCTTCCTCAGTTCCAGCGCGAGAGAAAGGCCTTTTACCGACGCTTCCTCCCCCAACACGGCGACGTATACGTCGCACGCGCCCGGCCGCGGGATCTTTACGCCGCCCGCCTCAAGCGCGAGCAGCAGCCTTTCCATCCCGAGCCCGAACCCTATCGCGGGTGTCGGCGGCCCGCCTATCTGCTCTACGAGGCGGTCGTACCTTCCCCCTCCGCAGACCGTCCCTTTCGCGCCTATTTCGTCCGATATTACCTCGAAAACCGTTTTTGTATAATAATCGAGCCCGCGGACGATGAACGGGTTGACCGCGTAGCCGACGCCGGCCGCTTCGAGCCTGCGCTTTAGGCCCGCGAAATGTTCCGCGCATTCGCCGCACAGAAAATCGAGCGTAACGGGGGCGTTCTTCGCTATCGCGGAGCAGCCTTCCTCCTTGCAGTCCAGCGCGCGCAGCGGGTTCGCTTCCATCCTGCCGCGGCAGTTTTTGCACAGCGACGCCTCGTTTTCGCGCAGATATTTCGCCAAAGCGCTCCCGTACGCGGGACGGCAGACCTCGCAGCCTAAGCTGTTTATGTTCAGGCGCAGGTTTTTTATGCCGAGGCTTTCGAACAGCGCCAGCGCGACGCAGATTATCTCCGCGTCTATCGAGGGGCCCTTCGCCCCGAACGCTTCGATACCGAACTGGTGGTGTTCCCTCAACCTTCCGGCCTGAGGCCGCTCGTACCGAAAGACCGGCGCCGAAAGGTAATACAGTTTCGTCGGCTGCGCCTCAGCGTAAAGCCTGTTTTCGACGAAGCTCCTTGCGACTCCGGCCGTGCCCTCCGGCCGCAGGGTTATGCTCCTCCCGCCCTTGTCGTCGAAGGTGTACATCTCTTTCTGAACGATATCCGTCGTGTCTCCGACGCTGCGCAGGAAAAGCTCCGTATGCTCGATGACCGGAGTCCTTATCTCCTCGTAACCGAACCTGCGGCATATCAGCCTTATCTGAGATTCGATGTGCTGCCACTTATAGCTTTCGTCCGGCAGCACGTCTTTTGTGCCTTTCGGCGCGTTGGTAAGCATACGTTTCCCCCGTAAAATTCGCGGATAAATTTAAACGTCCCCATCATAACGACAGGGACGAGAAAAACCCGCGGTGCCACCCTTGTTCCCGGGATAATCCCGGGCGCTTTGAATTATTAAAAAGACCTTAAAGAGGCTGTTACCGTACCCGAACCGCCTCTCCCCGTTTCCAGTCGCGCCGGGAAGTCCCTTTTAAGGCGGCATGTTTCAGGGACAGCGTCCTCCGATTCAAGATTATAACTCCGGCGTTCCTTTTTGTCCATACTATGATATCAGCGAGAACGTCTCCTTCGCGATAGCTAATTCCTCGTTAGTGGGCACGCACCATATGTCGACCTTCGAATCCTTCGAGGACAGCCGCATCTCTTTTCCCCTCGACTCGAACGTGTTGATATCCTTGTCGATATACGCGCCTATGCATCCGAGGCCTTCGACGCACATCGCCCTAACCTCGTGGTCGTTTTCGCCGATTCCTGCCGTGAAGATTATCGCGTCGATCCCGCCCATCGCGGCGGCGTACGCGCCTATGTATTTCCTTACGCGGTAACAGAAAACCTCGAGAGCCGTGCCCGCGCGTTCGTTGCCTTCCGATTTCGCTTTCCAGATATCGCGGAAATCGCTCGAGACCCCGGAAATCCCCCAGACCCCGCATTCCTTGTTCAGGTACGCTATCGCCTTTTCAAGGCTCATGCCCATCTTGTCCATCAGATACGGTACGATAGCCGGGTCAATGTCTCCGGAACGGGTGCCCATTACGAGGCCTTCGAGCGGAGTGAACCCCATAGAGGTGTCGACCGACCTGCCCCCGCTGACCGCCGTTATGCTCGACCCGTTGCCGAGATGGCAGGTGACAATTTTTAAGTCTTTTATGTCTTTCCCTACGAGTTCGGCATACCTTCCGGCCACGTATTTATGCGACGTTCCGTGAAAGCCGTAGCGGCGGATGCGGTATTTCGAATACGCTTCATACGAAAGCCCGTAGAGGAACGCGTATTTCGGCATGGTCTGATGGAACGCGGTGTCGAATACGCCCACCATAGGCACGCCGGGAAGGATGTGCCGGCACGCCCTTATGCCCATCAGATTCGCCGGGTTGTGCAGCGGAGCGAGCTCGCTGCATTCCTCGAGGGCGTTTATCACTTCGTCGGTGATCAATACGCTGTCCGAGAAGAATTCCGCGCCGTGCACGACCCTGTGCCCTATGGCCTTTATCTCGTCAAGGCTTGAAATAACGCCGCGTTCCTTATCCGTCAGTTCGTTCAAAACGAGCCCCATCGCTTCCGTATGGTCGGCGACGGGCTTCTCTATTACGACGGTATCCCGTCCCTCCGGCTTGTGCTTCAAAACGGAGCCTTCCATTCCTATGCGCTCGACGATCCCCTTCGCGAGGACCGTGTAATTTTTCATTTCGATAAGCTGGTATTTCAGGGACGAGCTCCCCGCGTTTATAACGAGTATGTTCATTTACGCCTCCATCGCCTGAACGGCCGTGATCGCCACTACCGATACGATATCCTCGACGCTGCACCCTCTCGACAGGTCGTTGACCGGCGCCGCGAGCCCCTGGCAGACGGGGCCGATGGCTTCCGCGCC
>Ga0078972_1004681_pt1 | contig 36707 bp, 34 predicted proteins | sample YelNatPaOPGAMG01_FD_67568 | JGI IMG/M metagenome (GOLD analysis project Ga0078972, IMG submission 67568) | Hot spring thermophilic microbial communities from Obsidian Pool, Yellowstone National Park, USA - OP-RAMG-01 (SPADES assembly) (version 2) | ecosystem: Environmental > Aquatic > Thermal...
CTCCAAGCTTTGAAATTTTATTTAAATTCATTAAGTCTGCTCCAATTAATGTTCCAAGGCTGCCTGAAATATAGCTGATTATAAATGGATTTGAGGGAATATAAAATTGATAAAGTAAAAGCGAGATTAATGCTGTTATGAAGGGGGGAAGAAATGCTGGGGTAGCTATTCCTAAACCTTTAATTGGAGTGGCAACCGCATGAACCGTTAGGGCTACAATAATTAATGCGATAAGTATCTTTATATATGTGATTAAAGGATTTAACTCCAGTTTTGGTATAACAAAAATTAAAAGATAAATTGAGATGAATAATGGAATAAGGGCTCCTCCAACATTTAAAGCAACAATAGTTTTTCTTTGTGTAATGCTAAACTCTGGAATATACCATTTTACTCCAAAAAATGTTATCTCTCTTACGGTTATAATTGGCTCCAGTGAGGAAACTTTCCTAAGTGGAATATTTATGTAGCTTCCAAAAAGTGAAAATAGAAAAATAAATATTGTAAATAATGGGGGAAGATGCAAAAGTTTTACAAATACTCCTCCAGTTAAAATTAACCATGGGATAAATAGCAAAGTCAAAAATAGAATCGATAGGAAATACGCCAATGAGATTGGACGAAATACAAGTTTTGAAATAGTTTTCCCCCAATTATATATTTTTGCCTTTATAATTTAATCTTGCTATTTTTAATATTTCGCTTTCTTCTCCATCTTTAAAATTTGTTAAAGGTTAATTTTTTCTAGGTTTGATATGTCATTTTTCTCTTAAAACATCAATTTTTAATGATAAAAAGTTTTCAAAAGTTAATTTTTACAAGGTTCCTTTTCTTAACTTCCTCAATTCTGAAATGTATCGTTTTTACTGTAAAATGAAGGTTTTTCTTCAATATCTTATATGTTTAAGAATTCAGGTTTGGCAGCGTCTAAGAGTCTTGATTGCTTATTCAAGCTTTTAATTATAAGATGAATTCTTAAATGTATAAGAATATCAAAAGTTATTATTTACAAAACGAAAAATTATTACGGTAGAATTTACTTAAGTAAATATTTACGTAATTACTTAAGTAAATTAGATATAGGTGGTGAATAATGGTTAAGAAAATTATAACAAGATTTATTATTGCTAAAAAGAAGGGAAAAATAAAAGGGCGCTTCTATAAATCTCCAAGAATATACTTATCAACAAAATTAACTGATGATTCAAATTTTCCATTTAAGGAAGGCGATAAAATTTTAGTTAAAATTCAAGGAAAGAAATTAATGATTGAAAAATATAGTGGAAAAACTAAAAAGAGGAAATGAACAGTTATAAGAGGTTAGTAGCCCGGGGGAGATTCGAACTCCCGTCGGCGGGTCCAAAGCCCGCTATGCTTGTCCACTACACCACCGGGCTATGCTTGTTCTATTTTCATACTATAAATAGAATAATATAAACTCCTAACTTTTGAATTTTACTCTTTTTTTAATTTTAATCAAATATTAGTTAAAGCGTATAAGGTTTTCCTTCCTTAATTATTTTTTCAGGAAGTTTTTCCTTCCATTTTTTTAAAAATGTTAAATCTTCCTCTTTATTTCTTAATTCATCTGGAAGCATATGAGGAATTTCATCAATTATAGGGTACCATCTTTTACATGCATCGCATAAAATTACTCCTTCAACAATTTCCTTTCTTTCCTCAAATATATAAAGTTGAAGAGGATGATGTTTGCATATTGGACATGCTAAAATCTCCATAAGCGTTTTTTTCAATTAAAATCCTCCCTTTTTATATGATTTAATAAAAAGCTTGCAATTATAAAAGTTTAACTGCTTGGTTTAATTCTCCAGATTTGAGAATAGCTTCACAAATTTCTAGTGCTTTTAAGCCATCTAAACCTGTAGGCTTGGGTTGAATTCCTTTCGAAATTGATTCAATAAAGTTTTTAAGCTCGAGATAAAGCGGTTCCTCCCAATTTATTCTAGGTTTAATAGTTAACTTAGAATTTTCAATTGTTAACTCTTGAGTTAAATAATTTACTGTGGCTGTAGCCTCGCTTCCAGTAACAACTAATGTTCTAATTTTTCTTGGTGTAAGCCAATTGGCATCTATAAATCCTACTGTACTCTCTTCAAAACTTAACATTATTTCTGAGTAGTCTTCAAATTTATGTTTTAAAGATCCAATTTTAGCGTAAACTGATGTAACTTCTTTTTCTAAAAGAAATCTCATCACGTCTATATCATGTATAGCTGAATCTTTAGTTACTCCGACATCTCCAATTCTTTCAGGCCATCGAGTCACTCTTTTTGCTAAAATTAAAATTATTTTTCCTAATTTTCCAGCTTTAATTAGTTTTTTTAAATATTTAATAGCTGGGTTAAAACGCTCAATAAATCCTACAGTTAAGAAAACTTTATTTTTTTCAGCTAAAGCAACTAATTCTTTCCCTTCTTCAACTGTACTAGTCATAGGTTTTTCTACTAAAACATGTTTTCCATTACTCAAAATTTTTTTAGCTATTTCAGCATGAGTTATTGTTGGAGTACATATCGTAGCAGCATCAAAATCCAATTTATTTAAAGCTTCATCAAGATCAATAAACCATGGAATATTATATTTTTTACCTAACATTTCTGCCTTAGATTTTTCAATATCGCATATTCCTGCAAGCTTAACCCTCTTCATTTCTGAAAAAACTCTTAATTGGTTTTTACCCCAAAAACCTCCACCTACAACAATTACCTTAATTTTCCTCATTTCATCCACAATCCTCTTCCAACACCACGATAAATTAACCCCACTTCTTCTACTTCCTTTGGGTTTAATATATGAGCGCAATCAATTACAGCTGCAGGGCGACTCATTAAAGCTTGAAAATCTTCAGGTTTTAAAGATTTAAATTCGTTATGAGCAACAGTAATTATTGCGCAATCCTCCTTATTTAAAACCATTTGAATTGAAGGTTTAGATTTTAACCCCATGCCTTCCAGCTCTGTCAGACTATATTTTGGATCAAAAACTGTTACTTCAGCCCCTCTTTTCTCAGCTATATTAATTAACTTTAATGCAGGAGAACCTCTAACCTCTTTTACGTTAGCTCTATAAGCAATTCCTAAAACAGCTATTTTAGCTCTTCTAAAAGGTTTTTTGCAAGCTCTTAAAGCCTCAACAGTTAACCTTAAAACATGCCTAGGCATAAATTCATTAATTTCTCTGGAAGTTTTAATCAACTTCAATTTAACTCCAGCTTCCTCAGCTTTCTCATTTAATAAATATGGATAAACAGGCAAACAATGACCTCCAACCCCCACGCTTGGGATATGAAGATGAGAGTAAGGTTGCGTATTTGCTAAATTCATAGCTTCAATATAATCTACACCAATTTTTTCGCATAAAATTGCTAATTCATTCGCTAAAGCTATATTAACATCTCTATAAATAACTTCAAAAAGTTTTGTTGCTTCAGCTGTTTTTAAATCCTTAGCTTTAAGAATTTTATTTTTAACTATTACTGATTTAACTGCGCAAGCCAACTCTAAGCTTCTTTCATTTATTCCACCAACAATTCTAGGGTAAGATTGTAAATCTTCAATTGCTGTTCCACTTTTAGCTCTTATAGGACTATAGGCAAGAGCAAAATCCTCTCCAGCTTTTAAACCAGAAAACTTTTCTAAAATAGGCTTCAAAAGTTTTTCAGTTACAGTAGGTCCGCAAGTACTTTCAATAATTACGCATGAATCTTTAGATAAATTTTTTCCAACTTCAACGCATGATTGAGTTAAAGCTGAGTAATCAGGTTTTTTCTCTAAATTTATATTTGTTGGAACAATTATTAAAATAAACTTGCTTTTAGGAATAGCTTCAGTAAAATTTACCGTAGCCTTTAATCGATTAAGTTTAATGTTTCTCTCTAAAAGTTTTTGCAAGCCCGGCTCTAAAACAGGGGAAACACCATCATTTATGGATTTAACAACTTTAGGGTTTTTATCAATCCCAAAAACTTTTGCTCCCGCTTCGGCATAGAGGCATGCTGTAGGTAAACCCATCCATCCTAATCCAACAACTGCTACAGGCAACTCCCCATTTTTAATTTGCTCTACTACATTATTTAAATTCATTTGAACTGCCTCTTCCTGTTTATTTAGGAATTTACTCAAAAATATTTTTACTTCATTAAACTAAAAATAACAATTTATAAAGCTTTTATGGTTATGCAAAATATTATTTTAGAAAAACCTTTTAGTGAAAAATAATGAAGGTTTGGATAGATATTTTAACTCCTAAGCAAGCTCTTTTTTTCATGAATTTATCTTTAAAACTTGAAAAGCAGGGTCATCAAGTAATAAGAACGAGTAGACATTATAGAGAAGTTAATCAATTATTAAGGATTAAGGGATTAAAAACTAAAGTTATTGGAGAGCATGGTGGAAAAAACCTTTATAAAAAGCTTGTCTTAAGCGCTGAGAGAGTAGTTGGATTAGCAACTTTAATTAAGAGAATAGTTCCTGATATAGCAATTTCCTTTTCTTCTATCGAAGCTTCTAGAGTGGCTTTTGGATTAAGCATTCCTCATTATTGTGTTAGCGATTCTCCTCATGCAGAGGCAGCATCTAAATTAACCATTCCGCTATCAAAAAAATTGTTTACACCATTTATAATTCCTAAAAAAGCTTGGATTAAATATGGCATATCTAAAGAAAATATAATCCATTACAGAGCTTTGGATCCAATTACATGGTTGAAAAACTTTAAGTTAGATGAAAATATTCTTTTAAAGCTTAATTTAGAAAAGGATAAACCTATCGTAACTGTTAGACCTGAAGAATCTTTTGCAGCTTACCTTTTAAATAAAAAAAGTGTAATCAATGAAACTATTCATTTGTTAAGTAAAAAAATAGATGCGCAAATAGTTATTTTACCGCGCTATCAAGAGCAAATGAATTTTTTAAGAAAGGAGTTTAAAGAGAAAAATGTCAAAGTAATAAGCAAGGTTGTTGATGGAGCAAGCCTGCTTGCTTTAAGTTCAGTTTTTATAGGAGCTGGTGGAACAATGAATGCAGAAGCGGCTTTAATTGGAACACCAACAATATCTTGTTTTCCATCAAAACCAACTTATATTGAAAAATTTTTAATAAAACAAAACTTAATTAAAAGATCCTTAAATCCTGAAACTATAGTTAAATTAACATTAAAATTCATTGAGGATAAAAATATTAAGGATGGCATCTTACGAAGAGCTAAAAAATTAACTTCAATAATGGAAGATCCAACAGAAGTTATTTTAGAAAAGATTTTAGAAAAATAAATTAATTTTCCTTTGCAAAAAGGCTGCTTTTTAACTTCAATTTTTTTAAATTCCATTTAAAGTAGAAAGTGTATAGTTTTTTCCATCCATAAATCCATATAAAGCCTATTGTAACACCCAAAACTGTTCTAGCAATATTCGTTAAAAAAGATCCGAACCAACCTGAAATTGGAAAAGTAAATTTTATTAAAAAAGTTGCAATGATAAAGCTTCCTAGAATTATTGAAAACCAAACAATTATTAAAATTCCAGTCAAATAAATTACTTGTTTTTTCAAAAAACTCACCTTATTAAAAAGAGAGTTAAAATAGCTAAGATTGATGAAGCCAAAGTTAAAAACATTATAATTTCAAAAACTTCTTTTTCAGTTAGAGGTTCTTGAATTAAAATAAGCCTAGATAATGTTATTGGAGCTTTTTCATCAAGAGAAGCTGTTAATTTTCCATTTTCAAGAAGCTTTACTGGCCTAGATTTTACTTCTCTTCTTTCATAAAGTCTTCCAATTGAAGATAACCCATAAAAAGCATTCATTATATGGGGCATTAAAGCAACAACCATTATAATTTCAATTCTGGTTAAAATAGCTATAGCACCTATAGCTGCTCCAACTGTTAAACTTCCAACATCTCCTGAAAAAACTTTAGCTGGAAATCTGTTATATATGTAAAATGCAATTAACGAGCCCAATAAAATAGCTGGCAAAAAAGCTTCATTCCATCGCCCCAAAATAATCAAAGCTATTAAAGCTGTTAATGAAATTAAACTGCATGTTCCAGGCATAACTCCATTAAAAACATCCATCATATTAACAGCATTTGCTGGAACAGCTATTCCAAAAGGAATCAGCAATGGATAAAGAATTGTTAACCTAACTTTACCGATAAATGGTAAATATGGATAAGGATTATAAGTTTGAAGTAAAATTATTGGAAGAGATGCTAAAGCTGTTAGGGTAGGCTTTAATTTTGGATTTAAAGGTTTTAAATCATCTATTACACCTATTAAACCAACAAAAACAATTGTTAGAATAAAGGAAAAAAGCTTTGCTTGATTAAGAAAGAGAAAGTTAAAGAAACTTAAGATTAAAGATGAAATCACTACTGAAATTAAAATTGCTAAACCGCCCATTTCTGGAATTAAAGGTTTATTAAGTTTATGAGCGTCTACTCCTACTTTATTTAGTTTCTTCATTTTATTTGCAATAAATGGTGTTAAAAAATAAGTTAATGCAAAACTTAAAGCTAAAAAACAGAAGAGAAAAATTAAAATCATTTTTCTTCAGCCTTTTTAATAAATGCTTTAATTTTAGTCTTATATTCTGAAACAAGTTTCTTAGCCTGCTCCTCAGTTTTTGCTTCAGCGAACAACCTGTAGATCGGTTCCGTTCCACTAGGTCTAATTAACACCCAACTATCATTTGAAAACCAGATTTTAACACCATCTATTGTTTCAATTTTTTCTCCATAAACCTCCTCTTTAATCATTTCTAGAACTTTAAATTTAATTGAGTGAGGGCACTCAACCTTAGTTTTTATAGAGTAATAAATTGGTATCTCATTAAGAAGTTGAGATAATGGTTTTTCAGTTTTAGCTAGAATGTTAGCTATTAAAGCTGCAGCCATAGCTCCATCCCTAGCCGGAATATGCTCTCCATAAAATATTCCACCATTTTCCTCTCCACCAAGTTTAGCATTAATTTCCTGCATCCTTCTGGAAACAATTGTGCTTCCAACTTCTGTCCAAACAATTTTTCCTCCATATAATTGAGCGATCTCTCCTATAACTTTTGAAGAGCTTATTGGAGTTACAATTGTTTCGCCAGGATTTTCTTCTAGAAAAGTTTTCTCTATTAATGCAAAGGTTCTATCACCCCAGTGAGCTATGCCTCTTTCATCAACAAAGATGGCTCTATCAGCATCTCCATCATGAGCTACTCCGAAATCAGCTTTAAAAGCTTTAACAGCAGTACATAAATCTGAAATATTTTCCAGAGATGGTTCTGGAAATCTTCCAGGGAATGTCCCATCAATATTTCCGTTTATAGTTAAAACTTTGCAGCCTAACTCCCTAAGTAAATATGGAGTTACTAATGCGCCAACACCATTTCCAGGATCAACCACAACCTTAAATCTTGCAGCTTTCACTTTTTCCTCGTCAATAAAACTTTTAATAGACTCTTTATATTCTTCAAGCATATATGATTTATCAATTTTTTTCCCTATTCTATCCCATGTGGAAAGCTGCCATTCTTTATTAAAATATATTTTCTCAATATTTTCTTCCTTCTCTCTAATGATTTCAATTCCATCTTTATCCATAACTTTTATTCCGTTATATTCAGGCGGGTTATGGCTTGCAGTAATCATAACGCCTCCATTAACATCGCCTCGTCTAGTAGCCCATTGCAAAGCTGGAGTAGGAAGCATCCCCGCATCGTAAACAATGCATCCAGTCTCCATTAAACCAGCGGAAACTAAATATGAGAAAACTTCACTGCTTCTTCTTCCATCTCTACCAAGAAAAACTGCCCCTTTATTAAAAAATGCCCCTATAGCTAAGCTTAATTCAAAAACTATTTGAGGCGTTAATTCTTTATTAACTATACCTCTAACACCATTGGTTCCAAATAACCTCTTCTCCATTATTTGAATTCACCCTACCGTTTTTGGGCCAGTAATATCCTCTTCGATTTCTTTAAATGGACAAACTTTAACGTTATTAATTATTTTCACTCCTTTATTAACAATTACTTTAGAGGCTAAGATTGAATCCTTAATTTCAACGTTTTCATCGATGAACACTTCATCTCCAATAATAGAGCCTGATATAATTGAGGAGCTTTCAACATAAACTTTTTGAAATAGAATTGAGTTTGAAATTTTAACTCCATCGTTGATAACGCATTCTTTATTAATTATTGCGTATGGCCCTACTTCACCATTAATTTTGGATTTGGAAGCTATAAATGCTGGAGGATTTAATTTTGCATTTTTCCCAATTTTAGCATCATCTTCAATAATTAAATTATTTAAAAGCAAGAAGTTGGCTTTAATGAAGTCATTTATTTTACCTATATCAAACCAAAAACCATCGTATTTATAACCTAAAAGTCTTTTTTCAGAAGCTAAAACCGGGAAAACTTCTTTTTCCAAAGAAACTTTTCCAAGTTTTATATAATTGAATATTTCTTTTTCAGCTAGATAGATTCCAGCGTTGATCAATTTACTTAAAGCCTGCTTAGGTTTTTCGATAAACTCTTCAACAAACATTTTTTCATTTAATTTTACAACGCCAAATCTGCTTGGGTCTTCAACTTCATGTAATGCTATAGTTGCAACTGGTTGTTTTTCATTATGAACCTTTAAAATTTCTGAAATTTTTTCTTCAAATAAAATATCTCCATTCATAATGAAGAATGGATATTCATCAATAAGTTTCTCTGCTTTTTTTATGGGTCCTCCAGTTCCTAAAGGGGTTTTCTCGAGAGAATATATAATGTGTACTCCTGCATACTCTTTTCCCACTTCCTTCTTTAATTCTTTGGCTAAATAGTTAACAGCCAATATAACCTCGTTAACTCCAATCCTTGATAAAACTTCTAAGTTACGTTTTAAAATTGGTTTTCCTAAAATTGGGAATAAAAGTTTTGGTTTAATGCAGCTTAAAGGCCTAAGCCTTGTTCCATATCCCCCAGCTAAAATAATCGCCTTCATTTTTTAGAAACCTCTTTATTTATCTTTAATCAATGTAAAAATAAAAATTTCGAGTCAAATTGAAAGGCGTTTATACGCTTATAATAAATGTTAAAAAGGATTTTAAAGCAAAAGTTGGAGCTTTAGGGGTTGTTAAATTCAAGAAGGGAATTTACCTTTATACAGGTTCAGGCGTAGGCGCCTCAACCTCAATAGAAAATAGAGTAAAAAGGCATGTAATGAAGAAAAAGAAGAAATTTTGGCATATAGATTATTTATTAATCAATAATAACGCCTTAGTAATAGCTGCTGTAGCCTCAAAATCAGAGAAAACATATGAATGTTTAATTAATAATTTAATGATTAAACATTTTAATGGGGAATTTTTAGAAGGTTTCGGGTCTTCAGACTGCGTTTGTAAATCTCATTTAATAAAAATTGATAATGAAAAAAAGCTTGTTGAAATAATATCTAAATTAAGGTTTGTTTATATGCAAGCAAAATTAAATCCTTTCATTTTAACTTTTAAAGCTTTTATATAACCTTTATTTTTTCGGAATTAAAGTTTTTTCCATCCCATATAAAGGAAGCAAGCGTTTTTAATGGAATTGAATAAATCACATAGGAGAAACCTTCATAAAAAGCTAAGGATTTATCTATTTCTGATGGAGTTGCATTTGAGTGCGGATGACTATGGTAAAACCCTAAAACTTCTAGGAAACTTTTTTCTATTTCTTGAAAAACCTTTAACTGCTCTTCAGGGTCCATCTCATACCTCAAAGGAGACTTCACTCTATTTTTAACTTCATAAACTTTTTCAACAAGTTTTTCCTCTCCAAACTTTTTACCAGCTATTACACCGCAAGCTTCATTGGGGAACTCCCGCATAGCATGAGAAACTATTTTTTTTAAGTTAGCTTTAGTTATTACAAGCAAATCACGCTAATCCCCCGGTTAAACCTAAAATCATCTATATGCGTTTACACCATCAATTATAAACTGAATAGCTATAGCAGCTATAAATATTGCCATTAACCTAGCAATCACTGTTGACCCTAATCTCCCCAAAAAAGAGTAAATTTCATCAATAAATTGAAGAGCAAACCAAACTAAAAAGAAAACTATTAATACGGCAATAAAAGTTGCTAAAAAACCTGAAGTCTGAATTATTACAATAGCTGTTGTAATAGCGCCTGGTCCAGTCAAAAGCGGAAAAGCTATTGGAACAGCTCCAATATTTTCAGGTGAAATAACTTTTTCAGTCCATTCACCATAAATCAAGATTTTAATTGATATTATTAATAATAAAATTCCTCCAGCTATCATAAAACTGTAAATTGAAATGTTAAATAAATTAAGCAAATGCTTTCCGGTTAATACAAATATTATAAGTAGAAAAAAAGCAACAACTGTAGCTGTGTTAAAAGCTTTCTTCTTATCTTTCTTTTTCATATCTTTAGTTAACCCTATAAATAAAGGAATATTTCCTAAAGGATCTATTACAATTAAAAGTGCTATAACAGCTTTTAAAAGACTTAAAGTAAAGCTTTCGATTTTGTTTTTCCCTCCCTTTTTAATTATTGTTAAACATTTATTTTAAAGGTAAACATTTTTCTTATTATGTTTTCCTTTTCCATAAGTTATTTTTAGAAGGAATAAAGGGCGTAAGTTTATGGATAAAATAAAACAGGAAATTGCTGTTGTTGGATATAAAAACTCTGGAAAAACAACTGTCGTAGAAGCTTTAATTAAAGCTTTAGTTAATAAAGGGTTTAAAGTAGCTACAGTAAAGCATATTTCTGAAAAAGATTTTTCTATGGATAAAAAGGGGAGTGATACTTGGAGGCATAGCAATGCAGGAGCGAAATTTGTAGTGGCTGTAGCTGAAAATGAAACGGCGTTAATTATAAAAAGTGGGTTTAAAGAGTTCTCAGTAAAAAAACTTATAGATCCATTAAACAGTTTTGATGTTTTAATTTTTGAGGGGTTTAAACATTTTTTAAGTAATGAAGAAGTAGCTAAAGTGATTTGCGTTAGAAACGAGCAAGAAGTTAAAAGTTTTAGCGAGAATACTAAAGGGAAAATAATAGCTTTTTGCTCTTTCAATTTAATTAAAGATGCTTTAAAGCTTCCAGAAGATCTTCCTAAATTAAGTGAATTAACTTTAAACTTTATAAATTTTGAGAAGAAAATAGCTGAAATAACCGTTAAGCTTCCAATGTTAAATTGTAGAAAATGCGGTTACTCTTCATGCAAAGATTTAGCTCTTCAAATTTATAATGGAAAAGCTTCGCTTGCAGATTGCAAAGTTTTGAACGCGAAAAACTTTATTAAAACCAAGTTAATAATTGGTAAAAGCGAAATTCCAATTCAAAGGTTTGTAGCTGAAATAATTCGTTTAACAGTTTTAGGGATGCTTTCATCTTTAAAAGGCGTTTCAATTAAAGGAAATGAAAAAGTGTTTATAGAAATTAGAGACGAGGAGTAAATGTTTAAAAAACGAAAAGTTTTTACGAAAGCTTTATTTTAGATTTTTGCCTCCTGTTTAATATTGCTAATCTACTGCAATATATAAAAGGGGGCGTAACATTTACATTTATATAAAAAATAAGCGTAAAAGAGGGGAAGTGTTAAGGTTTGCCTAGATTCAAAACTACAGCTGAAATCTTAAAAATAGTTAAAGATAAAACCCAAATTCGAAAGGCGTAAAAAGTATTTTGTTTTTTACGCCCGAAATATATTGGGATAATTGCACATGTGGATCATGGAAAAACAACTATGTCTGATTCCTTATTGGCGGCTGCAGGTTTACTTTCGCCTTCCTTAGCTGGAACAGCTTTAGCATTGGATTACATGGAGGAAGAACAAAAAAGACAAATGACTATTAAAGCTGCTAACGTAAGTTTATTGCACGAAATGAACGGTAAATCATACGTAATAAACTTGATTGATACCCCTGGGCATGTAGATTTTTCTGGAAAAGTAACTAGATCCCTTAGAGCTATAGATGGAGCTGTTGTTGTGGTAGATGCCGTTGAAGAGGTTATGGTTCAAACCGAAACCGTAACTAGACAAGCTCTTGAAGAGAGAGTTAGGCCAGTTCTTTATATAAATAAAGTGGATAGGCTTATTAAAGAACTTAAGTTAACACCAGAGCAAATTCAAGAAAAAGTTGCTCGAATAATTAAAGACTTTAATGAGTTAATAGAGCTTTATGGAGAGCCTGAATTTAAAGATAAATGGAAGGTAAGCTTTATAGAGAATACCGTAGCTTTAGGTTCAGCTAAGGATCGATGGGGCTTTACATATAAAATAGCTAAATCTAAAGGAATAAAATTTAACGATATTGTTGAAGCATATACATCTGGGGATATTGAAGAATTAAAGAAGAAGTGTCCACTTCATGAAGCAATTTTAGATATGGCTGTTGAAGCTATGCCTCCGCCTCATGAAGCTCAAAAATATAGAATACCGAAAATTTGGAGGGGAAATTTAAACAGTGAAGTTGGACAAGCTATGATAAATTGTGATGATGATGGACCAGTTGTTATGTGTGTTACAAACGTGGTTGTTGATCCTCAAGCTGGAGTTGTAGCTACTGGAAGATTATTCTCTGGAACAATTCATGAGGGAGATAAAATTTATTTAATTGGGGCAAGAGTCGAGTCTAGGGTTCAACAAGTTTGTTTATATATGGGTCCATATAGGGAAGTTGTAGGGTACCTAGACGCAGGTAACATTCCAGCTTTGCTTGGGTTAGATCAAGCTAGAGCTGGAGAAACAATATGCTCAATTAGAGATACAGTTCCCTTTGAAGGAGTCAAATATGTTACGGAACCTGTAGTTACGATAGCTGTTGAACCTAAAAACAGTAGAGATTTACCAAGGCTTGTTGATATTTTAAAGAAGCTTTCTATTGAAGATCCAAACTTAGTTACCACAATTAATGAAGAAACAGGAGAATATTTAATTTCTGGAATGGGAACTCTGCATCTTGAAATAGCAACAACATTAATTCAAAAAACGGGTTTAGAAATAGTTACTTCAAAACCAATAGTTATGTATAGGGAAAGCATTCGATCTAAAGCTGGGCCTTTCGAAGGTAAATCTCCAAACAAACACAATAGAATTTACATTAGTGTAGAACCATTAGAAGAAGAAGTTATTCAATTAGTTAAAGATGGAAAAATATCAGAATATATGGATAAGCATGAAATGGCGAGAATTCTTAGAGAGCATGGATGGCCTGCTGATGAAGCTAGAGGAGTTTGGAGTGTTGATGGGACTTCAGTTTTAGTAGATGTAACTAAAGGAGCTCAATACTTGCAGGAAGCTAGAGATATGATTATAGCAGGTTATAGATGGGCTTTAAAGGAAGGCCCCTTAGCCTACGAGCCTATTAGAGGGTTAAAAGTTAAAATAAGTGATGTTTCCCTTCATGAGGATCCAGTTCATCGAGGACCAGCCCAAATAATGCCTATGACTAGACGAGCTGTATTTGCAGCTTTCTTATCAGCTGATCCATGTCTTTTAGAGCCTATTCAAAAAATCACTATTAAGGTTCCGCCTGAGCTTTTAGGTGCTGCAACAAGCATAATAACTCAAAAAAGAGGTAAAGTGATTTCAATGGATCAAAAAGGACATTTAGCTTATATTGTTGGTGAGTTACCAACAGCCGAAACATTTGATCTTTCTGAAGCTTTAAGAAGCGCTACTGCTGGAAGAGCATTTTGGGGTTTAGAATTTTCAAGATGGGCGCCTGTTCCAGCGTCAATGCAACAACAAGTAATAGTTGAAATTAGAAAAAGAAAAGGTTTACCTCCTGAACCTCAAAAAGCAGAGGATTTCATTGGGTAGATGCTAAACAAGCATCAAGCAAGCCAGACTCTTTTAATCGATTTACAGTTTCCTCAAATTTTTTTCTATCTTGAAGAAGGTTATTTAAAGAGTTCTCTTCAGCATGGGTTCCAGGCTTAACTTTAACTTCAAATTCTTTTCCAAACTTTTTTTCTAATGCGTATTTTATTACTATGCCTATAATGCCTCCCATAGGGCAAAGAGGTGAAGTGGGAGTAAATTGAATTGTAGGTTTATTTCCATCTAAATTTATGTCTTCTTCTCGAACTATTCCAAGTTCAAGCACGGAGACTGGAAATTCAGGATCATAAACATTTCTTAAAACTTCTAAGATCTCTTTTTTATTCATTTAATTCAACCTCATAACGCCGTTAATAATTTTCCTTCATAATATTTAAATCTATTGGTAATCAAATGGGATCCATCGCAACTTTTGCCTGAGTTTAATGTTTTAAAACCTTCTCTGCAAACAGAGAAGGTTAAACCATAACTTTCAACAAGGTTTTTAAGTTTAGAAAGAAGATTAAACCTAAATGCTTTAGAAAGATATCTTACGCCTTTAATTGATTCTCCATAAGTAAAATAAAGCTTTTTTAACGTATGTTTTAACTCTGGAAAAGCGGTAATTAACCTTAGAAAGCTATCAGGTTTAACCTTATAAGTAGAGCCTATAACATGCTTAATGCCTGATTTAGCTAACTCTTCAACAAGCCTTTTAAGATCTTCAAAATCATCGTTTAATCCTGGAATTAAAGGATCTATTCTTGCAGAGCAATAAATGTTGCTGGAAGAAAGTTTTCTTAAAGCATTTATTCTTTCTTTTGGTGAAGAAGTGTAAGGTTCAAGAATATGCAATAAATCTTCATTAAGAGAAGTAACAGTTAAGCTTACGCTGCTTCCACCAAGCTTTAAAATATCAACATCCCTAGAAACCAAATCTGATTTGGTGATTATTAAAACTTTAAAATCATTTTCTAAAAGGAACCTTAAAGCTTCTCTAGTTAAATTCATTTTTTCTTCTAATGGTTGATAAGGATCAGAACTGTTAGCCATCGATACAAAAATAGATTTATCAGCATATTTAAGATCCCGCTTTAATTTATAAAGAAAATTCTTTTTAACTCTAGCTTCAAAACCTTTAGGAATATAAGAGGTGATGTAACAATAAAGGCATTTATGGAGACAGCCGGTATAAGGAGAGAGACTATATTTAACTGGGCAAGAGCAAAACTCGCTTTTCCATGGATCAAATAAATTAAGAACATTCAATTATCTTTTTCACCAATAAATATTTATTAATTTAGGAAGAACAAAATTTATTTAACAATAATTTTAGAGTTGAAATTTTGGTTAAGCGGCCGTAGTCTAGCCTGGTCTAGGACATTGGTCTCCCAAGCCAACGACCCGGGTTCAAATCCCGGCGGCCGCACCAAACTTTTTAATTTATAAATGGCTGAATATCGCCTTTCTCTCTTTAAAGAATTAAAAAATAAGGTTTAAAAAGGGGAAGGTAAAATAAATTTTAAAAGTTTTAAATTGAGTTGGAGAGTCAAAAAAATGGTTAATAAAAAAATCGCTTTAATATCTTTAATTTTAATTGTGGTTTTTATAGATATTTTACTGGAGAAGTTTTTAATGCCATTATTTTATGAGGGTTTGCCTTTACCTTATCCTGCTACTGGTAAACCTATTGGAGCTGCTTTGATTTCAGCAACATTCTTTCATACATTATTAATTTCAGGAAGCATTTTTGCAATAGGTTTAATGGCTGAGAAGGTTGGGTTTAAACTTGATGAGTTAACTCCAAAAACAACTCAAGGAAAAATAAATTTACTTATGCTGTTTGTTATGCTTGCTTCAGGAATGGTTATGTGGTGGCATCCTATAGCATTTCTTCCATTCATTATTACTGCAGCATATTTAACCATTGTTGAGCTTTCTTAAACGCTTCATTTCTTAGGCGATAAAAGTAACAGAATTAAAAACATCGCTGGGAAAATAAGCATCATAATCCAAAGCGAATACTTTCTTTTTTTAACCATTTTATTATATTGTTCTTCGCATTTTTCACCGCAAAACTCTTTATCCGCAGGTATAGCGGCTCCGCAAACTACACAATGTTTATGCTTAGGAATTGTTTCTTCAATTTTAAATTTCTTCAAATTTTCTCCCTTTTTTTCTTAAACAATATAATATTGTATAGTTTGTAGAGGAATTAAAAATAAAAAGTTTTTGATGAAAGCCTTTATAGTAGAGAGGTTTTTCTTAAATTATGAGAGAAATGAAAATTGAATGCAATGGATTAAACTCTAAAATAATTCTTTATAATAACGAATTAACTGTTAAGCATAAGCTAAAACTTCCTTTTTATAACAAAGATGATTGTTTAACCTTTTCTTTAACTCAAGTAAAGCTTATAGAGTTTTCAACTAAAAGCATTATTCCACCTATTATTTGCTTTTTAGTTTTTTCCTCTTTAGTTTTTGTTAGCATCGTTTACGTTAAGATTTTACCAAGCTTTCTTAAAAATATGCTTATTTTCTCGATTTTAGGTTTAATATTGAATTTTATATTGATAATTATTCGCTTAAACTTTGGTTCTCTTAAGATAGAATTGAATAATGGGGTTTTCTTTAAAGTTAATTTTGTTAAAAAAAGAGAGGCTGAAGAGTTTATTTTAAAAATTAATTATTAATAAAAGGAGAGAAGTTTAATTGAGTGAAGATGAAGAATTAATTCATGAGGGAGATTATGTTCTTCTTTATTTTGATGAAAAAAGAAAATGGCTTATTAAGGTTTTAAAGGAAAATGAATTTCACACGCATAAAGGAATTATAAAACTCAGCGAATTAATTAATAGAAGATTTGGAGAAAAAATTGAAAGCAGCTTAAAAGCTTGTTTTTGGATTTTAAAACCAACCCTATATGATTTTATTATGCATGCTGAAAGGCCTACGCAAATTATTTACCCTAAGGATGTGGGTTTAATTTTAATAAAACTTGATGTTTTTTCAGGAAAAAAAGTGATTGAGGCTGGAACTGGAAGTGGCGCTTTAACAATGGCTTTAGCTAATGCTGTTAAACCTTCAGGTTTAGTTTACACCTATGAAATTGAAGATAGATTTATTGAATCGGCTAAAAGAAATTTAAAAAAAGCAAGGTTACTTGATTACGTAATAATTAGAAAAAGAAATGTAAAGGAAGGTTTCTTAGAAAAAAATGTTGACGCGATAGTTATGGATGTTAGTGAACCTTGGGAAGTTATTCCTAAGGCTTATAAAGCTTTAAAAAACGGTTGTTCTTTAGCGTCATTTTCTCCAACAATAAATCAAGTTGAAAAAACAGTTGAAGCTTTAAAAAAGGCAGGTTTTATTGATTTATCTACTATAGAATGTTTAGTTAGAGAGTTAAGGGTTGAAACTGGAAAAACTAGACCGTTCACAAGAATGATTGGGCATACGGGATATATCACTTTTGCTAGAAAAACAATAGGTTAAAGAACGGCATAAAATTAATATTTATCTGCTGAAAAACGATGTTAAAAGGTTTTAAGGGTTTTTATCAAATGAATCCATCAAAAATTAAGGATTTCTTAACTCAAAGGCTAAAAGCAATAAACAAAGATGTTTTCCTATTTATTGCTCTTTCGCCTTTAGTAACTGTTTTAATTATGGATTTTCATTCCTTTACGTTAGGTTGGAATGAGGGACGGGGTGGTTTACTTTTCGCGCTTTTCTTTTTAATTATAGAGTGGTATGATGCTCGAGATAATCTTAAAATGGATTTAACTAAAAAAAGAGTTTTAGTTTTTCTTTTAGGCGTCTCATGTCTTTCAATTTATTTTATAGCCATTTATAAATGGGATCTTCAAACTTTTCTATTTAATTATGGAAAAAGTTTTGCTGTTGAAGGGGGTCTTCCAAGCTGGGTTTGGCTTTGGGATTACATCGCCTTTGTAGCTTCTTTAATTATTTCTTTAACATCTCTCTTTAACGTTAAAGTTTTAAAGTTGATTGTCACGCCAATAGTTTATTGCATAGGTTCAGCTTTAATTCTTCTGCTTGATGTCTTCTTTCCTTATCAATCCATAGGGTTTTTAGCAGGGTTAGTTCCCTTCATAATGAATGCTGTTGTGTTTCTTCTTAAAGTTTCAAATGTGAAGATTTTAAATAATCTTCTTGAAGCGAGAACTCCGCCTTGGATTTATATTAAAGGAAACTACCTGAATGTTATGGGTAAAGAAAGATTCATAATTTTAGAAGTAAATTGGCCATGCGCAGGTATCTTCAGTTTATTAATTTATAGTTTAATCATTTCAATTTTAATGGTTAAATTAAACGCGCCAATTAAGAGAAAAATCATTTATGCATGTTTAGGAGCTTTAGGAACTTTCTTCATAAATATATTCAGAATCTATTTAATAGTTTTAGCGATACTTTATTCAACTGTAGATTTAAAAATTTTCCATGAAAGCATAGGAGAAGTTCTTTTCATAATTTGGATAATAATTTATTTATTAGCAATCGTGAAAGTTGAATCTTTTATATCTAAAAGATACTATTTTAACTAAGGTTTCCTTTTTCGTTATTTATAGATAGATGTTGCGATAGTTTCTAATGAATTTAAAGATAGAGAGAAAACTAAAATTTACGGTCTTCTTTTTTAATAATTGATAAATATTTCGCATTACCTTTTGAATTTCATTTATTTCTTCAAATATTTTCAAATTTAACTAAAAAATTGTTTGTTGCTTGCATTAATTTCTAATATTCATTTTTCTCATTAAAAAATGAAAAATAATTTATTTGGGAGATTTTTATTTTTTCTAAAGTTTAATAAAGTTCTCTTTCTTTAAGTTTTTGGATGAGTTTACCTGAAGCTTTTATAGGTTTTAGCATTTCTTCAGGTTTAGGTTCGATAATTTTTGGTTTAACGAATAATCCGCATATACCATTAGGCAAAAGCTTATTTCTAATGCAACTAGCAAATTTGCAAGTTTTAACATCACAAGCATCATCTGCAAATTTACACCAAGCTACTCCGCTTTTAAAAAACAAAGCTTTTCTACCGCATCGAAAAAACTCGCAGCTAGGATTACAATATCTTTGTTTTTCATCCATTATAGAAAACCTCTTTTTCAAAAAATATTTTATACAAAAGCTTTTTTCTATTTGACTTAAAAAATTCACAATCAAATTTAATTTTAAACAGCATTAATTTTCAACCATTCAGTAGGGTGCAATTTAATTTTTGGTTTTTTCCCTATTTTAACCTTTCGTTTAACTACCTTTATCTAAAGATGAGGGTGTTATCTAATTTTAAAAAGTCAAAATAAAGGTGTAAATACAATATTATTGGGTGGACTACAATTATAATTGATAGTTTATAATAAGGATGTAATAACATGTTAAATATTTTTTTGATTAATAGGTAAAAAAATACGTCAAAATGTTTATAAAGTATTTTACCTAATAAATATAAAAATTATTTAATAATTTAAAATATTTGATAGGCGATTTAATTGGGAGAAATTACCTTATTAACTAAAGCAACATCAAAAAGCAACTCATTAAGGACGACTATTCCAATAGGAATAGTTAAGCAGTTTAACCTTTCAGAAGGTGATGAGCTTTATTGGGAAATAAGGGCAGAGAATGGAGAGCTTATAATAATCGTAAAACCATTAAAAGCAACAAAATAAAGGGGTGAAAGATGACTTCTAAGCATAAAATAATAATTGGAGATTCAAGAAAGATGGAGGAAGTAGAAGATGAAACCGTTCATTTGATGGTTACTTCTCCACCTTATCCAATGATAGATATATGGGATGACACTTTCAAATATCTCGATGAAAGAATAGCCAAAAAATGGGAAAAAATAGAGGAAGTAAATGAAACTGAAAAAGATACAATTATTAGAGAAATTTATGAATTAATGCATGAAAATCTTGGAAAAGTTTGGGAGGAAGTCTATCGAGTGCTTGTCTCTGGTGGAATAGCATGCATTAATATAGGAGATGCTACAAGAAGCTTTAATGGAGTTTTTAGAGTATTCCCAAACCATTCAAAAGTAATAGAATATTGTGAAAAGATAGGTTTTGTTACTCTTCCATATATTCTTTGGAAAAAACCAACTACAAAACCGAAATATAAAGGAGTGGGCGCATTTCTTGGTTCAGGTATGCTACCACCTAACGCCTATGTTACCCTTGATTGCGAATTTATTCTTATATTTAGAAAGGGAAAACCAAGGATTTTCAAGCCTAAAGATAAACTAAGATATGCGAGTAGATACACTAAGGAAGAAAGGAATAAATGGTTTACTCAAATATGGGATATAATTGGGACTAAACAAAGTCATCCTAAAATAGAAAGAAGAATCTCAGCTTTCCCTGAAGAAGTTCCATATAGACTAATAAGAATGTTCTCTATAATAGGTGATACCGTTCTAGATCCCTTTTTAGGAACAGGAACAACCACAAAAGTTGCTTTATATTTAAATCGAAATTCTATTGGTTATGAAATAGATAGAAATTTATTGCCAATAATAAAAGAAAAAGTAGGAATTACTCAAAAATTACTTAATTCAGATTATTTAGTGGAAATTATAGATAAGGATCGGAAAGAAACTTTTTAATAAGTCTAATGAAGTCATCGCCTTTTTTAGTTAAACTTTTTATTTCCGTAATTATTATGTTATTATTTTCATCTTTATTATAAAAGATTATTACATCCCCTCCTGGGTGCTCTCCTGTTATTTTTTCCTTTTCTTTATATGTTTCAGGTTTTATAGAAATACAAAAATCATCTATATATCCATCAATGCCTTTTGATTCTTCCTCAGGAGTAGATAACCTGTAATCTTTTTTTAATAAATTAGAAAAATATTTTAAAATAGGTTCCTGCATCATTAACCCAATAAAGGTTTTTACTAAAACCAAATCTTCTACCCATTTTTTAACCACTTCTTCATTTAAATCTTCAAGAACTTCTTTAAACTTCTCTAACATATTCACAATTTTTTTTGTTGCATTTTCAATGGAGTTAGGATGAGTTTTAATATACCATTTTTTCCATCCTTCAAAATTTTTATAGGGGCACTCTTTAATAAGTTCACTCATTTGTCCAACAACTTCTGGGCGTGTCGCCTGCGCAAATCTATTTGCTAAGTTTATAATAGAGGAAGCATATTTTGGAAAACTATATTGATCTTTTGATATCAAATTTATTATTTCAGAAACTGTTAATTTTATCTTATCTCCGAACTCCAAAGACATTAACTTACCCATTTTCAATAATCTGCTCATTCTAAGCGAGTATTATTAAATCTTTTTGCAGTTCAATTAAAACCTTACAGATATGTTAATAAAATTTTCAATTTTTACTAAATTTTCCAATCTAAGTTTCTATCTTTCCTATTAAAAATAAATACTTTAATTAATTCAGCAATCATTATTGATAAACTTAAGAAAGAATAGAAAAAATAATAAATAAAAAATTCAGTAAGCTTAAATTTAAACTTCAGTTTCCTTGAAAAAATAAAGAATAAAAATGCGAAAAGTAAAAATGCGATTATTGAAGCTAAAAAGTTTTGAATAAAATTCAATCCTATATTGATTAATAACAAAATTAATAGAGTGAAATTAAACTTTATAGTTAAAAATAAAGAAAGAATAGAAAGAAAATGAAGAGGTATTGAAGCTAAATTATATGTTGGTAAATTTAATGAAAAAATATTTATGATAGGAATGAGTGAAGCGGGATAGAGAAGAAATAAAGCTGGGATAAACACCTGAGGCTTTTTAAGGCATTTTCTTATTAATTCTTTAAACCATTCTTTAAACCATAATGCAGCGCCTATGCTCCATCTTCTCCTTTGAGTTATCCACTTCTTCCAGCTTGAATGAACATGATTATAAACTTTAACTTCACTATTATATGCAAACTTATAATCGTTAAGGAAGGCTCTTGTAGCTAAATCTAAATCTTCGCTTATAACTCTTCTAAATCCATTTAAATCTTCGAGCGCCCTTCTTTTTATAGCAAATGCTGCACCATTTATAGCAGGGGTTTTCTTAACAAATTTACTCATTAACCATGAGCATATATTAAAACTGACATATTCATAATATGTCATTTTGGCCAAAAAACTATTTTTAATAACCTCTTTTTTTATATCAATAATATCAGCTTCTTCAGCTTCAGTCAAAATTTTTTCAAGAAATTCTTCATCATCTGGAACTTCAACATCAGCATCTAGGAAAAGTAAAACTTCGCCAGAGGAAAATTTTATCGCTTCATTCAATGCATTTACTTTTCCAACTCTTTCTTTATTAATTATAAATCTTGCTTTTTCATGAAATTCATTTAAAAGCTTTAAAGAGTTATTTGAAGGTTCATCTATGATGACAAAAATTTCCTTTTCAACATTTTGATTTGCAAGTCTACTTAATAAGTTAGGCAATAATTTAGATTCTTTATAAACTGGTATAAAAATGCTGAGTTTAACTTTCATTTTAACATCTCTACATTTTAGCTTCTATGATAAAACAATAAAGATCTATAAAAAGTTTTCAAAATCTAAACTATAAAATGCCATAAATAAATTAATTTTAACGATAAAAATAAAAAAGCAGCTTCCTTTTTATTTCATAAGGGAGAAATTGTGAAAAATAACGCATTAAAAATTCTTAATTTACCAATGGTTAAAGAAGCATTTCTTTATGAAAAATTAAGAAATGAAAAAGTTAAATGCTTGCTTTGCGAGCGGAAATGCGTAATAGATTTAATGGAGAGAGGTTTTTGCAAAACTAGAATGAATATAAATGGTAAATTATATACTTTAGTTTATGGAAATGTTAGCGCTTTAGAAAGCAGGCCAATCGAAATTAAACCTTTTTTTCATTATTGGCCTGGCTCTACAGCTTTAACTTTCTCTACTTGGTCATGCAATTTTGATTGCCCATGGTGCCAGAATTATAATTTATCCAAAAGTTTACCGAAGCTTGATGTAAAATATTTTATTCCACCTAGTAAGCTTGTGGATGAAGCTTTAAGGTTGGGCGATCAAGGTTTATGCGTTAGCTTTCAAGAACCAACTTTATTTTTTGAATCAGCTGTAGAATGTTTTAAACTTGGCACAACTAAAGGGCTTTATTGTTGTTTTGTTTCAAATGGATATATGAGCATTGAAGCTTTAAAGGTTTTAAAAGAGAGCGGATTAACTGGTCTTAAAATAGATGTGAAAGGAGATGATTTTGTTTATAAAAATTATTGTGGAGAAGTTTATTCCGAAATTGTTTGGAGAAATGCTAAGGCAGCTAAAAATATGGGAATTCATGTTGAAATAGTAAATTTATTAATCTCAGGTATAAATGATGATGAAGCCTCCATCATTAATATTGTTGAAAAACACGTTAAGGAAGTGAATGTAAATACACCAATTCATTTTACAAGGTATTTTCCAGCTTACAAGTTTTTTAATCCACCAACCAAGTTATCTTCCTTAGAAAAGGCTTATAAACTTGCTAAGGCTGCTGGAATAAAATTTCCTTATTTAGGGAATGTCCCAGGTCATCCCTTAGAAAATACTTACTGTCCTGAATGTGGTTTTAAACTTATAGAAAGATTTATGAATAGGATTATTCGATGCAATTTAACCTCTGATAATAAATGTCCTAAATGCAAATTTGAAATCCCAATTAAAGGAAAAGTGAAACTTCCCTAGTTTGAAAGGTTTTTCTTTAAAGTTGAGGATATAGCCCATATTATTGGTGCGGGAGTCCAAAATGAAAACACTTTAATATAATTTAAGCCTCCCGCCTTCTTCAAATTTGTTGGATTGCCAAACGTTACATATCCTCTAATGAAGTTTTCAATAAACTCCTTTAGCCCAGTTGTAACATTTAAACAATAATGTCCAGAATAATATAAAAGTTCAGCAATATCCCAAGCTAAATCCCCTCCTTTTTTGGATTGTTCAAGATCAAGAGGAATAACTTCATTTTTGCTTGTGAAAATCATGTTTTCAGGTTTAGCATCGCCTATAGCAATATTTAAAGAGTGAATACGACCTAAAGCTTCTCCAAGCTTGATCGAAGCTTGCATTTCTTCTTCAGAAAGCTTATTTTTTTTAAGGCAAACTTTAATTAATTCGGAGAAAATCACGCCATCTATATATTCTTTAACTAAAAGTTTTTTCGGGAAATTTACAAAAATAATTTTTTGGATTGGTATTCCTTGATTAAGCAAAAGCTGAGTTATTCCATATTCATTTGCTAATCTAGTTTTTCCTGAAAGAGAAAAAACTTTAGCTCCTAAAGCTACTAAATTAAGAGTAAACCACTTAAATCCAAACCAATCTGAATATTTTTTAGCAACAAACTTTTTTTGTCCAACTGTTATTAAATAAACTTCGTTTAAGGCTCCGCCTAAAGGTTTGATTGTTACAGGTGTATTTGGGAAAAACTCTTTTAAAGCATCAGTAATGGATGAGCTTTCATTTAAATTAATTAATCCAGCATCAGTTTTAAGATAAAGATAATTTTTAGGATCTTCTAAAAGAAACTTTGATGTTGACATAGTTAATCCTTTAATAAGTTTTGAGGTTAACTCTTTAGCCATTAACTCTAAGCTTATTCTTCCAGCTTTTCCTTGAAGCAAATATGAGTGAAGCGCTCTTCTGCTAAACTTAACGATATTAACAACTTTTTTAACAACTTTTTTTGATAAAACTTTATCTATATAGTTTTGTACAATTGTTATATTTTCCCCATTTAAATTAACAACTTGATTTTCTAAAAGTTTTAAAGCTTCTAAAAAGCCTTTTTTTATTAAATTTAAGTTTTTCTCTTTTAAATCCTCTCTAAACAAGTTTACATAACTGTATATTAAAGGTGGATAAACTTTTGCCCTCTTCTTTAACCTTGAAACAATAAAGTATTCTGGTTTAATTATTAACCCTCTAGAAAGCTCCTCATATTCTAAAATTAGCTCTTCAATTTCCTCTTCAACAACTCTTCTCTTCAAGTTTACTTCCATTTCATAAATATATGATTCATTTATAAATGGAATATAAGGAGTTAAAATTCTTCCAGCAACAAATTCTCCTAAAGCTCCTTTTTCAACATCAAGCTTGAAAAGTTCATCATCAATAACAAGTATAGAAGCAGTCATTAAGTTAACAAGTTTATAATCGTATCTTACCCCTTCTTCATACTCCTTTAAAATTAAAAGAATGTTGTAATCGCTGTTTTCTCTAGCGTAACCGCAAACTCTAGAACCATAAAAACAAGCGCCTTCCACTTCATAATTTTTGTATAATTCAATGCAAGTATTTTTGAGAATGTTTAAGCTCTCTTTTAATTGTTGATTTAACCATATAGAAGCAGTCATTTTAGTCTCCTCATAATCTACTTTCTTCATTATATTCATTATATAAAAAACTTAAAGAATTAGTTTTCATAAGAAACTTTAAAAATTTTAATGTTTAAAAAATCGGTTTCTTCACTAAATATTAATTGAAGTGTAGCGTTATTAAGTTTTAAAGTATACTTTTCTTTTAACTCTGGAAAAAGCCACCAAGAAGCTGAGTAGGAGGCGTTCTCCCAAACTATATATTTTATATTATGATTTAAAAGCCAATTTTGAAGCTCAGTTTTATTCCATGAATCTTTATACCAAAAAAGATTATTTGTTGAATAAAATTTTTCTGGAGGAATACTGCTAAAGTAAATTATAGTTGGGCTATCAGAGATTACAAAACCTCCATCATAAATTTCTTTTAAAGCTTCTCCAGCTTTAACTTCAATAGATTTATCTGTTTTAACAGTTAACATTGAACCCCACGCAATTGTTGGAATAAAAACCATTAGTAACAATGCAGCTTTACTCATTAAGCTTTTCTTGTTTAAAAACAATTGTGTATAAAGAATTCCTGTTAAAGGAAGAAGATAAATTATATGCCTTGATTGAAGAAGAAGCTTACCTAAATAAAATTGAATAGATAAAAGCGTTGTATAAAAAATTGTTAATATAAAAATTAATCGAAGATTTCTTTTTTTAAAGTTTAAAATTCCTGAAATTAATCCTAAAAGAAAAAGATTAGATGTAACATCCATAATTAACTTAGGATATTCAATTATTCTTTTTAGGCTTGAACTTGTTTCTCCATAAGCGTAAAGCCAATCCCATTCAACCATGCTTTTCTGCATTTTAAACCAAGCTAAAGGATCAAAAACATTTATATAACTCCATAAACACCAAACCAAAAAAATTAAGGCCATTACAAAAATGCAGCTAAGGAAAATCTTCTTCTTTTTTTGAAAGAGCAAAGTTAAAGCTAAAATGCTTGAGAAAAACCATGCTTCATACCTAGTTAACATCAATAATCCTATAATTGCTGGTAGAAAAAAATTAAGTTTAAAATGAAAGTAAAATATTAAGGTCAAGATTAAAAGGAACACTGTTAAAGTTTCAGTTAACCCTAAAACGTTTAATTCAATAAACCAAGGTTGCACAGCTAAAGATAAACCTGCGAAAAAAGCTAAAGAAGCTTCATTGCTTACTTGCAATGTTAAAATGTAAATAAGCATGCATGTTAATGATCCTAAAATTAAATTAAACCAATGAAGAACCGAAATATTCCAAGTTTGAGTTAAACTCATTAAGAAAGCTATTAAATAATGGTATAAAGGAAGCCAAACTAAATTCATAGTTTTAGGCTTAAAATCTGTGTAAACCCAATTGTTTTTAGCTGTTAAATAACTGATTAGCCAGTGATGATAGCTATCTCCATAATAATCTATACTCATGATGTTCAATCTGTAAACTCTGAATAAAAAAGCTATAAGAAAAATTAACCCTAAATATAGGGTTTGTTTTTTAAAACTCAATTTCATATATGTAAACATTTGGAACGTTATAGTCATGCTCCCAATACCCAGCTTTAGATGTGTCTTCATAAATTAATTTAAAAGTTAAACCTCCTCTATGAATAATTTTTTCTCCGGAAGCTAATTCAGGAAATAATTCATGAGCTATTGTGAAACTTGTATTTTCCATAACCAAAAACTTAACGTTATTTTCTTTAATCCAATCTTCAAGTTTAGAATCGTCACGCATAGTTAAATACCATCTTAAACCTTCATAGCTTAAAAAGTTTTTTGGATCTATGCTTGAATAATAAATTACTGTTGGAAAATCTGAAAGAATTTTCCCATTTGAATAACTATGTTTTAAAGCTAACCCAGCTCTATAATCAGGCATTACAACATAAACCTTTTTTGGGAAAAGCCATGCTTGAGAATAATACGGAATAACCAAAATTAAAATTAAACTTAAAATCAATAAAAAGCGTTTTATAACTCTACCTTTAAATTTTGGAAATGCTGAAGGAGTTAAAAAAGCCATTAAAGGCATTAAAGTTATTAATCTAGCTGGATCTCCAAACTCTAACCCGACATATCTGACTAAGGTAAAGTAAAGTAAATAAAATAAAATCACAGCCGAAACGGCTCTTGTTTCAAAGCATCTTAAAACACCAAAAATAATGCTTAAAAAGAAAACGAAAAAAGTTGATACTAAAAGAAGGTTAACATAAAACAAAAGTTCTGAAGGAGCTGCTAAATGAAACTCCCAACCATAAGGAAACATAGCGTAAAGAAGCGATAAAACCCAAGCGATAGGATTTTTAGTTTGAATAAAACTCCATAAAAACCAACCTAAAATCGGTAAAAAAAGAGGAATATACAAATGTTTTTGTTTCCATTTAAAATAAAGAAAGCTTATTAAGGCTTCTGGAATAATTATAACCCAAGCTTCATAAGAAGTTAACATAGCTAAAATTGATGTTAAAACAAAAGTTTTCCTTTTATCGCTTAATAAAGCGAAAGTTGCAGCTAAAGTTAAAAAACTTGAAATGGGCTCTGCGACAGCTAAGGTTGAAAAATCTATATGCCAAGGTTGAAAAGCTAAAACTAAACCTCCAACAACTCCATGCCATTTAGAGCCATAAATTTTTTTAGCTAAAAAATAGATAAGAAGCGAGCTTAAAGAGCCGAGAATTATGCTTAACCCTCTAGAAATCAATATAGTTTTTGAATTTAATAAAAACATTAAAAAAGCTGTTAAATAGAATGGAAATGGAAGCCAAACAATAGTCATATTTGGTGAAGGCTTAAAATCTGTGTAAACCCAATTGTTTTCTAAAGTTAAAACGCTTATTAACCATCTATGATAGCTTTCCCCAAGCCTATCTATAGGCATTTCATATAAATGCCATAATCTAATTGTTAATGCTACAGCAAAAACAATTAATCCGCCTAAAATAGTTAAGCTTTTTTCTTTTAAGTTTTTCAAGTTAATCCGACCCTTTAATTGGAGCAGCTTCTTTTTTGGTTAATAAAGCTACATAAAAGTACGATACCACATAAACTGCTAATATAGGAATTATTCCCAAGTTATTATCTAAAACAGCTTTCACCATAGCTGCTAAACCAGTTAAACCAAGCAAAACCTCAAGAAAAACCATTTTATTAACTGTTATTTGATATTTTTTATCGCGCCAAGTATCCGTAACTTTTTCTATTCGATATTTTGGTGTTCTAGCAAAGCTTCCAGCGTTTCTAGCAAATAAACCTTGAAGAACAGCTATAGTATTGCTTAAGCTTATTCCAAACCCTATCAAAGCTAAGGAAGCTAAAGCTTTAGCTTGAGATTTAATTTTTATTCCTTGAAGCCTTAAAGTATATGCATAGAAAATCCACATTGAAACAGCGCAAAAGAAAATCATTACGTTTAAAACTATCCAGTGAGGCATTGAAATAGCAGCATCCCAAGCTTTATCAATAAATTTTTGAAGATAAGGAATAAAGTTTAAACCTTGAGTTGAAGGTGCAGCTCCACCTGGGGTAATCATAGCTTCAATAATCAAAGTTAAATTTACTAATCTGATATCGAAAATAGCTGAGATTAAAGCTATTAAAAAAGCTGAAAACATTAATGGATGAACTGAATAATAGGATAAATGAATTAACGCCTCAATTTTCTGCTCAAAAGAAAGCATTTTACTCTTTAAAATTTCTATCGAAAGTTTTCTAAAAACTCTAATGGATCCCCTAGCCCATCTGCTTTGCTGCCTTTTTACAGCTGGGACTGTAGGTGGAATTTCAGCTGGGCAAGTTATATCCCTTAAATAAATAGCTTTCCAACCTTTAAGTTGCATTCTATAACTTGCATCTAAATCTTCAGCTAATGTATCTGATTGCCATCCACCAGCCTCCTCTAAAGCGCTTCTTCTTAAAACCCCTGCTGAACCATTAAAATTTAAAAGAAAATTAGCTGCTGTTCTACCTGCTTGTTCAACTATATGGTGCCCATCGTAACCTATAGCTATAGCTTTAGTTGTAGCGTTATACTCTCTATTTAAATGTGTCCATCGGCATTGGGCTATTCCAAGTTTTTCATCCTCAAAATAGGGCATTACTTTATCTAGAAAATCCGATGGTGGAACAAAATCAGCATCAAAAATAGCTATAAAAGGATGCTTAGTATATTTTAAGGCGTTTTGAAGAGCACCAGCTTTAAAACCTTCCCTATTAGAACGATGAATAACTTCAACATCATATCCAAGCCTCTTATATTTTTCAGCAACTTTTTTAACAATTTCTGTTGTTTCATCGGTAGAATCATCTAAAAGAAGAATTTGAACTAAATCTCTTCCATAATGATCAGCCATAGCCGCGCATGATTTCATTAAACGTTCCACAACATATTTTTCATTAAATATTGGAAGCTGAATTGTAACAGGTTTTTTTCGCCATTTCTCAATTTTTGGAAGTTTATAATTTTGAGCTTTCTGCATTAAAACATAAAAGTTTAATCCATAAGGGAAAAAAAGGATAGATAAAATTGTAGATAAACTTAACAAAATTTGTTGCGCAGTTAAATTCAAGGAGCTTCCTCCAAATCATCCTATGATTTTTATTTTTTAATTAATTTTGTTTAAAAATCATTAATCAAGGAAATATTTAAGGCTTATAATTAGCTTTGATATAAAGCTTTGCTTGCTTCAGATTTTAGAGAAGATAAAGAAGCCTTTTTTAATAAGTTTTCACTAAATTTTTATAAAGATTGGTGTTTGCTATGGAGAGAGTATTCACGGGAATTAAAGGTTTAGATGAATTGCTTAAAGGTGGTTTTCCAAAAGGAAGATGCATTTTAATTGTTGGAGGACCAGGCTCTGGAAAAACAATTTTCGCTATGCAATTTTTAAAGGCTGGAGCTGAAGCTGGAGAAAGAGGATTGTATATAACTTTAGATGAAAGCCCAGAGCAGGTTAAAATAAATATGGCTTCTTTAGGTTGGGATATAGATAAGCTTGAAAGCGAAGGAAAATTGTTTTTGCTTGATGCAACCCCTTTTAGGCAGCCAAAAAAAATTGAGGAATCAAGCAGCTTTATTCAGGAAAGCTTTATGCCTTTAAAGTTAACTTTAAAAGAATTGATAGTTACTATTCAAAAAATGGTTAAAGAAGAGGATATACAAAGAATAGCTGTAGATCCTATAACAGCGTTAACTTTAAGATATGAAAAACCCTATAAAAAAAGAAGAGCTTTCCTAGCTTTTTTTGATGCTTTAACAAATGCTGGATGTACATCTATTATAACTTCAGAGCTTAAAACAAGCATGCTTGAAAGATCTTTTCAAATAGAAGAGTTTTTATCGCAAGGGGTTATATTGCTTCATTCAGTAATTCATGAAGGAAATGTTATTAGAGCTATTCAAATAGAGAAAATGCGAGGGATTGATCATGACCCTCAAATTAGGCCTTATAAAATAACATCAAATGGAATAGAGGTTTTTCCAAGGGATATAGTGTTTAAACCTTCATCGATTTAACATAAAAAACTATTCCCTTTCCAGGTTCAATAGAAAAGTTAAACCATTTAGAAGAATGCTTTCTTCCCTTAACTTTTCTAATTCTAAGTTTTCTTTCTTGTTTAGGCTCAATTAATTGAAGCTCTACAATGCAATCTGAAGCTTCATCCATTTTGTTTAAAGCTTCCTTTGAAGTTACTGGACTCATTGTAAAACAGAATTTTCCCCCTTCACCTTTAACTTTAGCTCCTGTAGCATGAATAAAGGAGATTATTGTTTCAGGTTTTACTGAAGCCAAAAGAGAAGCTGGAGAATCCATGTATACATCAACATCTTTATTAAGTTTATTAAGAATAACTGAAATTTCTGTTCCTAAATTTGTTAAATCTGTCGGTGAGGGAATGAAATGTTTTTCTTCAGGTTGCTTACCAGCCAACCCTGAATAACAATCTATAAATATAAAATGCCCCTTTTCTTCAAACTCTTTAAGGTTTAATCCTAAGCTTTGCATGTTTTCTCTAATTTTTGATGGAAACTCATTATTCACTATATATATACATTTTTTATTTTTCTTTAAGCTTTCATAAGCTAAATTCTCCATTAAAACTGTTTTTCCAGAACCTGGTGAACCCAAAATCATAACTGTAGCTTGTTCAGGAATGCCCCCTTCAATAATTTTATTTATAAATGAAAATGAAACCGGATAAAGTTTTCTTTTCTTTTTGATAATATAGAAGGTTAATGAAGCTGCTGCAAAAATTATAAGAAAATATGGAATTCTCCCTAAAAGAGGCAATTCAACAGGAACAATTATCTCCTCTGATTTTCCTAAATAAACGTTGATTGTTTTTTCATTGTTAAAGAAGGAGATTTTTAAAGAATAGCTTCCAGCTGGAATTTTATCAAATACACTAGCGCCTATTGATGAGGAGGATTTAACTTCTATAGGAGTTGAATTTTCAATTAAGCTTATTTTTGCATTTGGTAAAGGTAAACCATAAAGAAGAACTCTTACTTTTAAAGAGTAAACATGAGTTTTTACCTCTATTATTTCGCTTTCATTTATTAAAAGTTTTTCATTTAATACAATTTTATTGCGCCAATAAACTGTTAAATTATAAGCTCCAATAATGTTTGATGAAGGTAAAACTAAAGATACTTCACCATTATGGTTTGTTAACTCTGAAAGGGATTGAAGCCCATTAGCCTGAATTAATAAACTAGCGTTTGATAAAGGTTCACCATCACCATCCTTAATAATTAATGTAGTTAAATAGGAGTAAGCTATATGAACTCTTTTTTCAATGGGATAAACGTTTCTTGAAAAATCTGTAACCTTAAATATTATTCTATAGGTTTCTATTGGAAGAGTTGCATTAGCTTCATAAATTGCTGAATAAATTGTTGAACCGAAGCTTTTCATAGAAAGGGGCTTTTCATTTAATAAAGTTTCTCCTTTAGAGTTTATTATTGAAATAAAAGCTGATTTAACATCTTCAATTGCAAATGGATCTGAAACATTCGCTTGAATTAAAACTGCTGCCTGCTCTCCTGTTTCGTTAGCTGAAAGAAATGTTTTAGCCTTTCCAGCTGAATCTAAAATTGTTAAATCCATTTTTAAATGATCTACACAAGGTAAAACTATGTAAGTTGGGTTTTTTTCGTTATTCCAAAGCAGATAAGTTTTAGCTTTTCCTTCATATGGAACAAATTGAATTTTATATTGAATTCTATACCCCTTTTTAATAACATATTTTGCGCCTGCTATTGCTGCTGAATATTCATCCGGTTTATTAGATAAAGCTAAAAACTGCTCTGTTTTTACAATTTCTTCTTCTTCACCGATTGGTGAAACTTGCAAAAGGATGAAGCTTAATTTTCCAAATACAGTTGTGTCAGATTTTAACCATGCCTTAAAAAATATTACACCATAAATTTCTAAATCAAAACCTAAGGGTGGATGCAAAGTAAAAACTTCTCCCATGGAAATGTTAGAAACTTTAGTTTCACCCCATTTTGGAATAGAAGTTAAAATTTTTCCTTCATAAGCTTTTAAAGCTTCATTATAAACCGCGAATAAAGTAACAGATTTTGATGAAACAGGTTGAGAAAAAGCCGGTAATATCAAACTTAATATTATTAATAGCATTAAGATTAAAACACTCATCTTCATTTTTAATTTACCTTTTTTCAAGCAAGAGTAAATTATTCTTTCTAAAATTTTAGTTTTAAGGTTTATCTTTTTTAAAAGAAAGCTGAAAAACTTAAGGCTTTAAAATTTAAGATTTTATCTTTTAATTTAAATTAAAAGATAAACAATTGAACAATCAAGATTTAAATTAAACTATTGAGAAAGCTTAAAATAAACGTTTTTAATTAAATCTTAGAAAGGGGGCTTTAAACTTTTGAAGTTTCTAATTCTGTTAGGTTTAACGCTTATATTTTTAGGGTTAACTTTAATATTTTTAACCTACTTGATTAATTATTCAAGTAAAATTTCTATTGAAAGCTTAAAGAAGATACCTAAATTTTTTATTTATGTATATGAAGGAAGGAGTTTAACGTTTATTACATCGCCACTTTTAATTACAATTGGTTTAGTTTATTTCCTTTGGTTTTTCTTTAAACTTTTCCATAAATAACAAAAAATTTTGGTTTTGGTTTAACTTTATACACCAACTTCTTCAGTTATATCAAGCAAATCTAAAGCTGTTAATTTAGCTTTTGTTGGAACCCCATTTATTGACCATCCTCTTGCCGCGTAATATTCATCAAGCATTTTTTCAAATTCTTCTCTATTTAAAACGCATCCTTTAGATTTTCCTTTTGGAATTGGGTCTGAAAAAACTCTTTCAGGTAAATCATCATCTTTTCTAGTAAAGCCTTCCCTAACATTAAATGCTCTTTGAACATTATAAACTCTTTCGCCAACTGTAAGAAGAGAAGATATGGAGAAGTTGAATCCTGTAACTGCAGTAACCAATTCTGGTAAACCCTCGATAAAGAACATATGTCTTGAAAATTTGCATATACCTAAAATATCATAAACAGTCATCATATCTTCAAGGATTTTAACTTCAAATCCTTTTTCCTTAGAGGAGAATCTATCGACATTAGAGAATTTCCACCATTTTCCAGAAAGCTCCGTTCCATAAACAACGCCTGTTAAATGGCATCCACCTCTAATAGAAACGGCAAAAGCCAACGCTACCCCCTTTAATCCTCTAACATCATAAGCTGGAAGCTCTAACCCCTTAGAGTGCATAGCAAACTTGCTTGAGTTTTTACCAAGTTTCTCGCTTGCAATTTTGCTTCCATCGCTTAATAATCCTCCAACTTCACCTTTCTTATAAGCCATTTTTCTTAATGCTTCAGCTGCAGCTTCAACGTTACCAAACCTTAAATCTTTTAATTCCTTGTTATTTAATAACCCTTTTTCATTTGCTTCCATTGCCCAAGCTAAGGTTAACCCAGCTGAAATAGCATCTAACCCAAGTAAATCGCATATTAAATTAAGGTAGGCTACAGCTTCAGGATCATCAATTTCTAAGCTTCCTCCTAAGGCATATATGACTTCATATTCTAAACCATCCACTTCAACACCAGCGTATTTTCCTTCATCAACTTTAAATATTCTACCGCATGGTTTATTGCATCCAGGACAGGCTCTATTTCTAAATGTATACTTAGGCGCCCAATAATATGGGTCAAGCCTTGATCTTTCATCATTATTTAAGGCGTCATAGCTTTTTTGAAAATATCCTTGCTGCCAATTTCTAGATGGAAAAACTCCTTTCTCTATGTTTACCCATTCATAAAACTCTGCGGTTCCATACTTTAAATCTAACGGTGAAGCTGGATGCTCCTTTAATATTTTAGACCATTTCTTAATAAGATCTTTAAGCAAGTTTAAATCAGCATATTCAATTTTATTTTTATCTCCTTTAACAACTATAGCCTTTAAGTTTTTAGAGCCCATAACTGCGCCTAAACCTGTTCTAGCAGCTTGCCTTTCTTCGCAATCTATCCCAGCGATTTTAGAAAGGTGCTCTCCTGCCGGACCTATAACAGCTGTAGCGAAGCCTTCATAACGATTTTTTAATTCCTTATTGGTTTCTCTAACGTTTAATCCCCAAAGCTTTGAGCCATCTTCAAAAGAAACTTTACCATTATCTACCAATAAAATTGTTGGAGAATCGCTTTTTCCTTTAATAATTAAAACATCACAACCCGCTTTTTTTAAGGAAACTCCTAAAGAAGCTCCTGCTACCGCTCTACCGAATCCCATTGTTAATGGGCTTTTAGCAACAAAAACTGTTTTTGAAGCCGTTGGAACCCCTGAACCAACAAGTAATCCCGGCGCAATAATTAAGCAATTTTCAGGATTTAAAGGATCAACATGCTTATTTACCTCATCATATAAAAGTCTAGAAGCGAAGCCTAAACCGCCAAGATATTTTTCAGCAAAATTCTTAGTTAAAATTTTTTCTGAAAAAGTTTTAGTTGTTAAGTTTACATAGAGAAGCTTTCCTGCATAACCCTTTAGATGGAAAATCCGGTCCCTCCTAACTTTAAAAGATGGAACCTACTATTTTTACACAATCTAATATAAAAGCTTTTCTCTAAAAATTTAGGGAAAAACTATTTTTTACACCTTTTAAAAATAATCTTGAGGATCATAAATTAAAGGTTTTTCATCACTTTTTATTTTAGCCTCCAAAATCTCTCCTACATAAATAATGTGATCCCCTATATCTATTGATTTGACAACTTTACAATCTAAGTAGGCTATGCAATTTTTTAATATTGGTGAACCTGTTTTTTTAATTTCATATTCTATCCCGCTAAATTTATTTTTATTTCTTCCTGAATAAAGACCGAAAAGTTTAGCTAAATCTTTTTGTTTTTCAGAAAGAATATTAATAGCGAAAACTTTTGATTCATCAATGAATTCGCGAGTATACCTTTCTTTTCCAACACTTATAAGTACTAATTGTGGATTAAAAGAGGCTTGGGTCATCCAAGCTACAGTTAAACCATTTATTTCTTTTTCCTTTTTTGATGTAACTATCGCCACTCCATTAACTATTTTTTCTAAAACCTTTTGAATATTTTGGGTGCTCAATTTAAATTCTCCTCAAATAAGAAATTTAGTTAGAATTTAATTAAATTTTTTCTTTATTAAAATTTCCCTTTTATAATTTAATTAAAATTTTTTGATGCTTTGCAACTTCAACTACAAATAAATCTTTAAATTAAGAAGTGTTTAGGATAGTAAAATATTAAAGGGAAGCGGTAATGCATGGTTCTCACAATTTTCCATTATAGCATACCATATTTTCTTCATAAACGATTTAAAAGCTCATGTTTTTTATATCTAATTTTATCTTCAACAATTCAAGATTTAGAGGCAATAACCATGTTTTTCATTGGCTATTTACCACCCTATAACAGAGGTTTTCTTCATAGTTTTTTAGCTTCCTTAACAATAGATCCGATATTAGCTTTGTTTTTAACTCCTTTTTCACTTTTCTTAATTAAGAAGGTATTTAACTTTAGTTATTCAGTTAAGGATTTTATAATAAAGTTAAATTTTAAGGATTATATTCTAAGCGTTTTAAGCTCTTTCTCCCATGTTTTAATAGATTCTCTACATCACCCTTATAACCCTGTTTTTATGCCTTTTACTAAAAAAAGCTTTAATAGATTGCTTTTGTTTAACGATTGGGTTAAAGCCTCTTTTATTATGCAATTTATTTTTGGAGCTTTAACTATAGCAATATTAATTTATGAAGGTGAAAAAGCTAAATCTTTTAAAGCTTTTATTGAATCAGCATTAATAAAGTGAAGAATTTTATGAGTGAAAAACATAAATGGATCATGATTTCTTTTTCATTTATAATTGCTTTTCTTCTTCATCTTTTATTATTTGCTACAGCGCCTATGGCTTCAATAATTATGAGGGAAATGAATTTATCTTATGCTAGCTTC
>Ga0078972_1004683_pt1 | contig 36702 bp, 54 predicted proteins | sample YelNatPaOPGAMG01_FD_67568 | JGI IMG/M metagenome (GOLD analysis project Ga0078972, IMG submission 67568) | Hot spring thermophilic microbial communities from Obsidian Pool, Yellowstone National Park, USA - OP-RAMG-01 (SPADES assembly) (version 2) | ecosystem: Environmental > Aquatic > Thermal...
TTTTTAAAGTAATGGAGGTTTCGCTTGTTCCGTAATATCCTGAAACCTCTACTTTACAAAAATTTTTGACTGCATCTGCTGACATAGTTTATTAAAGCCAGCCCTTGTTAAAGTAATCAATGCTTTTCATTTTAATTGGCTCTATTACCTCTACTTTTAAATCATCTAACATTTTCTTTAAATAAAACTGGTATAACTCAAATTTCCTATTGGCGTCTGGATGTCCAATTTGTTCTAAATATTTAAAAGCGTTTCCATAAACAAAGACATCATAATAAGTATCTAAAATTGCGGGGATTTCATCTGATGTTGAGGTAAATTCTGGTTGTTTGGCAATATACCAAATTCTTAATCCGTTTGTCTTATTTTCTTCCGCTCTGGGAAAAATAAAAACTTGTCCGCCAAATAAATCCATTAATGGCTTTGTTTTTGGTTGGGTTTTTAATAATTCATACCATTCATAGGGCAAATTTCCCAAATCTGCTTGGCTTATTTTCTGCCATTTACTATCATCAGTTGGGTCATCATAGTTAATTTCTAATCTTAAAATGGTTAATAAATCACTTGGTAAAGCATAGTTTGTTTGTCCTGCTACTAAATCGGTTTTCTTCACCGTGCCGAATAATTCTATTTCTTCATTTGCTAAACTTCTTTGAATATCTAAATAGGTCTCGTTAGTAAGAGATAAAAGGTCAACATCGGGTAAGGTCGTTGAATTCGTATTGGTTATTTTTCTTGTTTTTTCAAATATGGTGGATAATTGCATTTTGGTGAAGCGGGGGCGGAAGCCACAAGGAGCCTTCCCTTGCCCATAGCCCCCAATCAGGGTTTTAGCAATCTAATCAATCATTAGAGAGAAGTAGCGGCACTTTCAATTCTCATCAATCTTTCCTCTTGAGTCCTTGCAACCCCGATATTGGTTTTCGCACCAACCCAACCCTTTTGTCCTAATTGGTTGCTAACAGAAATAGCGTTTTCTGGAGGATAAACATAAGTATTCACTTTTCTTGCCAGCCAGTAAGAAATTCTGTAAGCGTCAGCGGCAATTAAGGTAGTCGGATAAACAGTTACATTTGAAGTAAAGGGCTGGACATTAGGAGATTGAACAATTCTTGCTCCACCAATAGCGCCAATCTCTCCACGAAAGAGATTTTCAGGTTGTGCGTATTTGTGCGCCTCCCAATAACTTGCTCCAGTTCCAGCAGAAATCATTAAATCATAGGCAACTGCTGGGTGCATCACACAAGCATATCCACCACCAGGATATTCAGGAGCAGAATTATTTCTTAATTTCTGGACTGCCTTAAAAATCAAACTAATAGTAATCAAATCAGACGAAGTAATAGAACCCCTTGCAGTATAGCTTGCATTAGGATAAATCACATTGTTCCCAGCATTAACGACGGTCTGAATTACCTCATCAATCTTCCTTGCCATTGCTTTACCAACTTCAGTAAGGGTTATATTTACTAATTGAAAAACAGCGGTCAAAGCGACCAAATCTGTCATTTCAACACTAACCCCATATTGAGTTGGCGTTCTGTCAACTGCGCTAACAGAAACAGCAATGGCAGTAGGACCAGCTCCTTCTGACAATTGGGCTACATTGCTGGTAGCAATCTTGTCAAAAGTGAAAAATCTGGAGGTGTAATTGCCTTCTGGAACGGTTTCCACTGTTCCAAACTGTTCAAAATAGAGATAGGGTTGCAAACTTTCAATAACTCTCGTGTCAAAATAAATTCCCAGCGCCTTCTGGCTTGTCGATAGATTGGATGTTGTAGTCGTTGCCATTATAGGAAGTGGGTCTTTTTTAAGACCTTTATCCGCTTCCTATTTAAACTCTATTCTATTCCGTAAATCTGTTTAAAGAGTTCTTTTGCTATTTTTTCTTGTTCTTCTTTCGGAAGTTTTAGGAAGTCGGGCTCAACAACTGTTCTTGAAGTTTGAGCAGAGCCTAAAGAATATCCCACTTTCTCTTCTTTTGAAGTTGCCTTTTTTTTACCAATATATCTATAAATTGCCTCTTCCCAACTTTCTCCTTCTTTTCTTTCTTTCATTATATTTTCCGCATCATCTTTTAACTCTGGGAATTTCTTGTAAAGAATGTTTTCAAATTCTAACTTATCCACTTTTGAGAGCAACTCATCTACATTGGCAATCTTGGCAACCTCTTGAAGCGAAAGGAACTTTTCTTCTAATTCTTTTTTTTCTTTAAGCGCCTGCTCGTATTTCTTTCGAAGGATTTTTACAGCGTTTCCTTCAATTTCTTCTAACGATGGTTTTTTCTCTTCTGTCTTTGTTTCTTGTTTTTCTTGTTCTGCGGTTTTTAATTCTTCTGAAACTTGATTCTCGTTTTCTGATGTTGTTTGTTGCGTTTCTACACCCATTTTTTTACGCTTTCCGCATCGGGGAATACGGAAAGGAAATTAAAGATATACTATGGATTATAAAAACTTAAAATTTTCGGATTTGTATATCCGCCTCTCAATTCGGCCTGTTTTCGACAACCTTCTGAATTGCAAATCCACGCTTTCCATTCTGGAACATACATATAAATTGATTGCTGAAAAGAAGAAAGATTATTGCTTGCTCCGCACAAACATCTAAACTTTCCTTCCGCAAACATTTCTTTAAAATGCGAACAATTCCTTGCTGGATGTCCACAAAATTCGCAAACTCCTCCAATAATTTTGGGATAACTCTTTGTTTCTTCTTCCTTTTTTGCTCCAATTCCCCTTGGCATAAAATTATTAACTTTTAATTCCGACCTTTTCATTCTTCGCCCCTCGTTATCTCAATTTCTAAAAACTTCATTAGTTCCTCTGGCAAATTTAAAAGAAAATCTAATGCTGCTATTTGTTCTTTATAACTAATTAAAATCTGTTCGTCAAGGGGCGCTGATTTTAAATTATCAATAACCTTTTCTCTTGTATCCTGAATTATCTTTTTAAGAATAGCCCACTCATTACTATTTCCGATTGTTCTAAAACTTCTAACCAATTCCCTTGCCTTTTCTATATCTTTTCCAACATATTCTGCTAATTGTTGACCAAAATAATACTCCAATTTGGTTTGTTCCATTTTCTTTTTTCTTTTTAGCATTATTTTTTCTTTTTGTGTTTTCTTTGATAGGTTCTTTTCGCTTTTGCCAATTTTCCAGTTCCTTTTCCGTGAATTCCTTTATCTTTCAATTTTCCCTTAACCAAACTGGCATAAAATATATTCCTTCCTTTTTCTCCGTATTGTTCTATGAATTTTTTTAATAGTTTTTTTCCTTTGGGTGTTAACGGCATAATTTAAAATAATTATTTCGACCTTTTAAGGCATCATACTTTTTCCCATTCTTTCTGTTCCCTCTGGGGGAGAACCAAATATTTGTTTAATAATATCTTGCGATGTTTTAGTTGGCATTCTTGCTTCTAGCGTATCTGCGGGCGGTCTTTCTTCTTCCAACATTTCTGGCGGTATTTGTCCTTCTGTTGGCAACGCTTCTCTTTGTCTGACAATGTTTGATTGTCCCATTTTCGCTTCTTTAACTTCTTTTTGCTTTCTCAAAATGTTAGCCATATGAGCGGCAATATGAAGTTCTCTTGTTTTTGTAGACGCAATTCTCATATGAACAGCAATATGTTGAGCGTCATCATCTTCGCTATCAATATAAACAAGTTTGTTGTCTTTTAGAATTTCATTTTCTTTTTCCGCTTTAATTTCGTGCGGTGTTGGCGGTAAAATTGCCTCAATCTGGTCTGGTGTTAAATCGGTAAGATAAAGCATATATCTTACTCCTTCTCTAACATTTCCGCCAATTTGCGGCAGTATTGGCAAAATTTCTGTTAAATCCCTTCTCTTTAAAATTCTTTCTGGCTCCGCTTCCAAAGAAGAAACAACTTTAATTTTTGGGTCAACCTCTGGGATAAAATCGGATTTTTTAACTTCAATAAATTCTTTTGCCCCCTGATATCCTACCAATTCGGCAATTTTGGTATCATCCTCGCTCATAAATCTTTGGTGTCTTTTTAACCAGCGATACCAGAAATCTTTTTCGCCATCAATAATATTTCTCATTAAAGAACTCATTAAAACATCTTCTTTTGCTTTTCTTAAAGCATATTCTGTTGCTGTCTTTTTTGTTGTCTTTGCCAATGATGTTGCCGCAGACAATCTTGAATAACTCGCCATTCCCAATGCTTCTGCCTGGATTTGGTTCATAAAAACAAGGGTATCATTAGAAACAACATTTGTTTTAGGAAAAGGAACTATTTGATTTGCGGGATATCCTTTTACTGGAATTGATTTTCCAATCTCTTTTGTTGAAAGATGACGGGGATTGATAATTGATTCAATATTATAAAGAAATGTTGGTGTAGCGTCTAATTTTATTCCTTGAAAGAGATAATTTTTTAAAACAACATCCGCCCTATGCAAATCTTCAAGTTTTTCTGGCAATCCTATACCCCAAAAGGATAGATTGGTTTTAATGTAATAAAAAGGAACGAAAGGAATTTTACTTTCTCTATCCCCCGCGTCTCTGTAATCTACTTTTTGATAACCCAACAAAGTGCTTACTGAATTATCAGTCCAAATAACATATAAATCTCCACCAGCATACATATACCATTCCAAAATCTCAATATAAGCAGAAGGATGTATTGGCTCTTGATAATTTAAATTTCCAATGAGAATTCTTTTTGCTTCTCTTACTAATTGCTGTTGTTCGTATGATTCTGAACCTGTTCTTCTGTTTATTATTTCTTTAACCTTACTTTCATCAAGGCGGGGGTCTTGTTTTAATTCGTATGCTGTTTTATAAATGAACCTTCCAGCATATCTTGCTTCCTCAATACAAGTTGCCTGCTTATCGATAAAAAAAAGCATTGGATTAACTGGTTTTACGATTAAAAGTTTTCTTTTTTTATCATAAAGAGAAACATCTAAAAGTCCTATACCAAAGAAAATAATATCCCATAAAAGTCCTCTCATTATTTTTCCCATTCTCATTTCTTCAAAATCAAAATTGGCTACTGCGTTAGTATATTTCATTTTCTTTACATCTGCGGGGGTTCTTGCTTCAAACTCTGTTCTTCTGTTATCGCTATCAATCGCAGAAAAAGTTTCCTGAAACTGATTAAAAACCAAATTAGAACCCAAATAAATATCGTCAGAAATAGATTTTTTATACTGATTAAGATAAAGTTTAACTAAATTTACCCAAAGCAGTTTTTTTTGCGTTGTATCATAAGATGAATCAAAATGTTGAGTTTTTACAACTTGTAAAATTTCTTCTGGTTTCCAATCCGAAAGAGACAAAAAAGAAAGTTCTAATTGCCTATTAAGAGAGATTGTGTTCTGATTGTTCATATTGTTTAATATCGTCTGGCGTTATGGGAACTAAATCAAACTTCTTTAAAACATTTAAACATCTTTTTTCAAATTCTTCTTGAGTAATTTTAGGCATTATCAGTTTTCTTAAACGCCACAGATAACCTTTTGGCTCTGCTATTGTAAGTGCTAAAAAAGAGTTCTCTGTTTCTCTTATAACAATATCTTCTAAAATTTTATATTTTTTCTCTTTTGCCTGTTTGTAAATGCTTTTTAAAAGTATTTCTTTTAATTTTTCTTTAACTTCGTTTTTTAAAAATTTTACTGGTCCTCTTTTAACTAACCAGTCGGGATGAACTTTTTCAAGTTCTTTTTTATCAAAACGAGCCAACAATAATCCCGTATAATCTGTTGCCATCTTTTCAAATTATAAAACCGTCTCTAATTGTACTCAACCAATACTTATCTTCCTCACTTAAATCAATATTATTGATGTTTTTAAAAAAAGTCAAGACCTTAAATTTCCACTCAAGAAAAGGTAAAAAAACATTTAATAAAATTCTGATTGTTTTCCATTTTTTCTTCATCTGCGGGAATCTTTCCCTTGTTTCTAATTCTTTAAAAACTGCCAATAAATCTTTTTTATCGTGTATAACCTTATTATAAAGCACCCGCTGAAATCTTAATCTATAAGCGCTGTCCAACTCTAAAATCATAAACATTGAATAATAAAAATCCCTAATATCATCAGAAAATTTCAGGCCAAAAGTTATAATAAAAGCGTCAATCAAACTTCTAACAAAGGAACAAAACTGAGGATAAGAAAATTCAAAGTATTTTAAACCCTTTCTGTATATTTCAAGATAAAAACTTTTAAAGAATGGTAAAAGATAAGGATGGGAAATATAGAATAAAAAAATGTATTTTTGAATTGCGCAAAGAAATAATAACTGCGGATTTAAAAAGCCAGGAAATGGTTTTTCTTCGCCTTTAATATAAGTAAAAATGCCCTTTTCTCTTACTTCAATTTTTTCTACTTTAACATCTTCTCCAACTGGAAAATTAGGAAAAATGTTTTTTATTATGTCTCCCATAATGCTTCATCATAAAATTTCAATTGATTTAAATCTTCAATAAATGTTAAAACAAAAGCATCCCAAACATTGGGAGAAGCAATGCCTTTTTTTAATAAACTTTCTTTTGATTCTATTTTAATTTTTCTATCTGATTGAATTTTGTATCTTATTGTTAAAGCCTCTTTCCACGCTTCGTCTTCAATTAACTTTCCGCCCCTTAAAATCCATTCTCTGGCTTTCCAGTATAGTTCTGCTTTTTTGTTAAAAAATCTTTCTTGGTCATCTGCTTTTGAACCAAAAATAACTCCGTGTGTTTTGTTAAAAAGCCCTGTTTCATTTAATCTATCATAAATTCCTTTTCCCACTCCTGTAATGTCAATAGCAATTATTCTAAAATTATAAATTGAATAAAGCTCTGTTATCTTCGGCAAAATTACCATTGTATCTGATAATCTCTGATTAAAAAGCACTTTTGCTGTTAAATGGTCTCTAACCACAATTGCTGTTGCGTCTCCGCCCGCTCCCACATCAACACCCAAAATACAAGGTTGAGATAAAGGATAATCAGATTGAACAATGGCTTCGTCTAATTGTTTTGAAGAAATTAAAGCCAAATATCCTTTGTTGTCCATTTCTCCTTCAAAAGAATACCAATCGCCTTCTAATAATGCTTTTTTTAGTTTTTCGTCCATTCCTTTTGATAATTCCTCATAATAGTTTGCTGGTAAATATGGATTATCTCCTATTTCTGCTTTCAAAAACCCCGCCTCTTTACATCTTTGGTCTTTTGATGTTTTTTCAACAAAAAATTCTCTCACCCAATTTGAAAATTCTCCAACTGGATTTGATACTGCTAAAAATTTAGGATTTTCTATGCCAGTCCATCTATTTCTCTGTAAAAGAATATCAAATGTTTCTTTTGGGATTTGTGTTATTTCATCTACTCCAACAATAGCCCATTCAGAAGAAAAATATTTTTCTGGTTCATCTAAATTCCTAAACATCAAAATTCCTCCTCCATAATCTTCTGATAAATGAAATTCGCTTTTTTGTTCATAATAAGTTCCAAGCCACAAAGGAAATTCTATTTTTATTCTTTTTAAATGTCTATCATTTAATTCAGGATAAGTTCTACAAAATAATCCTCCTTGAACGTTTTTATATCCTTTTGCCCCCCAATAAAGAAGCCAATAAAGAATAATCCATCTTAAAGCCCTACTTTTGCCTGTTCCGAGTGCTCCACTCCATAATGTATACCTATAAGTTTTTGTAAATTCTAAAAAGAGTTTCTGTTTAGGAGTAAAATTTGCCAGTTTGAAAAAGTTTATTTTTTCCATTAAATATTTTTATTTTCTTTCCACAATTCTGGATTTGATGTTATTATTCCTCCTCCACTTTCTATAATTTTTTTAAAAAGTTCAAATTTTGCTTGTTTTTCTGGATTTTCAAATTCTTTTTTTACTTTTTTTATTTTTCTTCTTCTTCATCATCTGTTAAAACCAAAATCTTTTTTTCTTCTGTTTCTATTGTTTGTTTTGCTTGTCCGTATAATCTATCAAGAATATCTTTGTAAAAAGAATAATTTCCTTTTAATCCTTCACGAATTCCTCTTTTCACAAGTTCAATCTGGACCGCGTCTGGTTTTTTGCCTAATTTTAACGCTTCGGCGACCTGCTTTGTTGCCTCCTCGAATATCGTCTTAAAGTTTCTCGCTCCTTTCGGTCTTCCTTTTGGATTTCCTGACTGACCTGGTTTAAATCTATATTCTGCTGGAGGTAATTTTCTTGGCATATTTTGTCTGTTTTTTACCCTGTTTCTATTTTTCGTTTGTTTGTCTTGGGTTTCCTTCAAAGAATTTTAAATCTTTTAATTTCCTTTTTTCTGTTTTCCAAATTATTTTATTTTCTTTTAAAATCATTTTTAAAATTATCTAATATTATTTTATTAAATCAATAAAGTATTTGTCAATAGTATTTAATATATCTGCGGGCGGAAAAGGTTGATTTTATTGTATTTTTTGCCTTTTTTATGGGTCTTAACAGAATTTTTATATTTGTTAAAATGAAACTGATAAGGAAAAAGGGAAAAGGGTCTTGACAAAAATTTTTCAGTGGGTAAAATAAGAGTAGATAAAAACAAAGACAAAAAAAGAACTTGACAAAAAATTTATCCAGAGTAAAATTAAAAATGATAACAAAAGAAAGAATTAAAAGAAAATTAAAAAGTCGTAAAAAATAAAAAAGGTCGTAAAAATAATTAAATAAAAAAGTATGTTCAATTCCTTCTATATACTTAAAAGTTTTTTAGAGGATTATGAGAGAATAAAAGAGTTAATAAAGAAAAATAATTTAAAAGAGGCAAACAGAATTGCTAAAAGATGGGGTTTAATCGTTATAACTTATAATGAAAGCGATAAAAAAGACAATAAAAAAACTGATTTTTACCTTATGCCGATTGAGTGGGATTATAACGATGATAATCGTCCAAAAAAAGATGGTCTTTTAATTAAATAAAAAAGGTCGCAAAAAAATAAGTAAAACACTATGCCAGAAACAAACCAAGAAAAACTTCAAAAATACTTAAAAATTAAAAAAGAATTAGAAGAAGAAATTAAAAATAATGAAAACTGGCTTAAAGAAGCAAAAGAAAAAGATAATGAAATAGACATTGAGGTTGCTGAATGGAGTTTAGAAAGAAATCAATTACTTCTGAATGCGGTTGAATTGGCCATCTCTGATATTAAAGAAAAGCGGGCTTATACTCTTATCTTGAAAAGTTATACAGAAGTGCCAGATTTTGTAAAAACTATTGAGGCGGAAAATGTTATTAAAGCACTAAAAGAGTTTAAGAATTTATTGCCAGAATGGGATGATTTAGTAATCCTTAAAAGAATTGATTTTCCCATAAATAATTTATCGGAAGAAGACAGGATAATTCTTAAATTATTGGACAAAATAAAGGAATTAGAAATTGAAAAATACAAAGCGGAATAATTAAAAAAGGTCGCAAAAAAATAAGTAAAAACTATGAAAAAATACAAATTAACAAAAGAAAAAATTGAACACAATGGTAGAACTCTTTATCGTATAGAAGCGTTAATTGATTTTAGTAATGTTAAAAAAGGACAAAAAGGAGGATTTATTGAAAAGGAAGATAACTTATCACACGAGGGTAAGGCGTGGGTTTATGATAATGCTTGTGTTTATGGTGATGCTTGGGTTTCTGGTAATGCTCGGGTTTATGGTGATGCTCGGGTTTATGGTGATGCTCGGGTTTATGGTGATGCTTGGGTTTCTGGTAATGCTTGGGTTTCTGGTAATGCTCGGGTTTATGGTGATGCTCGGGTTTATGGTGATGCTCGGGTTTATGGTAATGCTTGGGTTTCTGGTAATGCTCGGGTTTATGGTAATGCTTGGGTTAATAAGCCAATAATGTTGGTTAGTGGATATTTCTATCATACCAAAAAAAAATCGGAAAAAATAGAAATAGTTGATACTTATGAAGAAGGATATGAAACACTGGCTTGTAATCCAAAAATAGAAGAAGAAAAACCAAGAAGTAAAAGGGTGAAAATCAGATTAACAGGAGGAGAAATTGTAGAAGGGGAAATTGTAGAATAATTAAAAAAGGTCGCAAAAAAATAAGTAAAAACTATGAAAAAATACAAATTAACAAAAGAAAAAATTGAACACAATGGTAGAACTCTTTATCGTATAGAAGCGTTAATTGATTTTAGTAATGTTAAAAAAGGACAAAAAGGAGGATTTATTGAAAAGGAAGATAACTTATCACACGAGGGTAAGGCGTGGGTTTATGATAATGCTTGTGTTTATGGTGATGCTTGGGTTTCTGGTAATGCTCGGGTTTATGGTGATGCTCGGGTTTATGGTGATGCTCGGGTTTATGGTGATGCTTGGGTTTCTGGTAATGCTTGGGTTTCTGGTAATGCTCGGGTTTATGGTGATGCTCGGGTTTATGGTGATGCTCGGGTTTATGGTAATGCTTGGGTTTCTGGTAATGCTCGGGTTTATGGTAATGCTTGGGTTAATAAGCCAATAATGTTGGTTAGTGGATATTTCTATCATACCAAAAAAAAATCGGAAAAAATAGAAATAGTTGATACTTATGAAGAAGGATATGAAACACTGGCTTGTAATCCAAAAATAGAAGAAGAAAAACCAAGAAGTAAAAGGGTGAAAATCAGATTAACAGGAGGAGAAATTGTAGAAGGGGAAATTGTAGAATAATTAAAAAAGGTCGTTAAATTAAGAAAAAATAAACTAAACATCTAAAAAAATGGTATTAAAGACAATAGGAGCAATTTTAATAAGAGTTTCTATATTAGGTTTAATTTTCTTTTTTGTTTCTATTTTTTATGCAGATTATCGTTGGGAGAAAGAAATTGGAAATTATTGGAGTTTAGCAGATAAAAGTTCAACATTGGATGCTAAATCAGATTATATTGATAAATTTGTAGAAGCTCTTGAAAAAGCTAAACTTGCTGAATATAATGCAATTTTCTTTAAAACACCTAATAATAATGTCAGAAAGAATATAGAAGCTCTTAAAACTCTTCAGGCTCGTTTGCACGAGATAAAATCAATGGATATTAATTCTTTTGCTTACCAGACGGCGATAGAACAAATTACTGCTCAAGAACAAGGTGAAGCAGATAAAATGTTAGAAGTAATTGAAGGAGGATGGGTTTTGGCAAATTATCCTTATGTATGGAGCTGGTTTGGTCTATTAATTTTGGGGGTAATTATTTTAATAGGAATAATTGGGATATATTCTTGGATATATTCTAAAGAAAGATGAATATTCATTTAGATGAATATTAAGCCCCCAAAAGGGTCGTATTAAAAAAGAAAAAATAAAAAACTATGATTCATTTTCGTTGTCCAAAATGTGGTAGTGAGATGAAACATACCGTTATTGCTACCAATCCTCCAATAGATTGTTTTAGATGTCCAAAATGTGGTTATCATTATGATTCTCATAGAGAAGAATCCGAAACTTGGATTGATATACCACTAGTAGAAAACAAATTCTCCCAACCAGAGGAAAAACTAAAAGGTTGGGGACTCTTTAAGGGAATAAAAATTGAAGAAGAAGATATAGAAAAAGCAAAAAATTTTGGAGACCCTGAAAAACAAGGATATATTGAGAAATGCAACCACAATTGGGTTTGGTATCCAGATGAAACTTCTACTTGGAAATTTGCAGGATTTTGGAGGTGTAGTAAATGTGGACTATTTAGATTTAATTAACCCAATAATCCCAGCCAAAAAAAAGGTCGTTAAATTAAGAAATAAAAAAATGAATACATTAAAAAGTAAAATAATTAGGTTCTTTATAGTATTATTTCTAATAATGGGAATTGGCGTTTTTATGGGTTGGAAGTTATACGATAAAACAAAAGGACAAAAAATTGTTAAAATTGAAATAGAAAAACCAGTTCAAATACCTGTTGAATGGAATGAGCCTGAATACATTGCGATGTGTTTTGAAAAAGGAGCCAGAGATTATGGAATAAATGAAGCGTTTTTTTGGGCAGTAAAAGAATGCGAGGGGTGCGAAACATTTAAAGTTTCTAATACTGGAGATTATGGCGATTTATGTTTAAATTTTAATTGGGCCAAAAAATATGGAGCGAAAGATTTAAGCGATGTTCAAAATCCTTGTCAGGCTGTTAAATTTGCGGTTAACATTTTGAAAGACGGCGGGCTTCAAAGATGGACAAAATGGAGATGTATCCAAGAAAGATTAGTTTTTGAAGCGCCATCTCTTAAAAAATAATCATTAAAGCGGATTTTCAGAGCCAGCCATTTAGGGGCTGGCTTTTTTTATTTGTTCTAAAAGAAACTTTTTCTGGCTTTTCAACCAATTTAATCCATAATAACCCTTCATTTTCCTTCTTTCCTCATAAAGCATTGTTAATTTATCAAGCCATTCTCTGCCTCTTTTTTCAACAATTTTACCAGCAACAAGAGAATTTTGGCGAATATGTAAATCAAAATGACAATTAGCGCACAAAACAACAAGATTTAGAGGTTCATAAGTAAGGCTTTTACATTTTTCTCTTGGAATAAAATGATGGACTACCAATCTCCAATTCTTTCCGCATACTTCGCATTTTTTCCCGTATAATAAAAAAGCCAGTTGATACATTAACCTTTCGCATTCTTCTTTAATTAAAGTTTTTTCAGTTTTTCTGCGGGGCATTCGAATTAAATTTTACCGCCTGCTGATGATAGAAATAAAGTTTTTTCTTGATTTGTTCCCATAAATCAGGATTATATTCTACATCAAATCTTTTTCTGGACAAATGCCAGCCAATCATATAAAGACGCATTTTATTTAGTTTTTTCGCTCTCATATAGGCAGTGCATTGATAAAGATAATAAATAGGCAGGGTCTCATAAATTTCTGGCGTATCGTTTGTTTTAATTTCAATAATATCTCCGTTTGGCAATTCTAAATCTATCTTACAAACCAAAGAAAATCCTTGTTTAAAATTAATCTCATATTTCTTTTCCTCAAAATTAAATAATTTCTGAATTCCTTGATGAATAATGGTTCCCCAATACATTCTTTTTAAATCCTCTAAATCTTTTAGCGGGGGTTCAAGAAACTTTTCTGGCGGCAATTGATTGGTAAAATACTGATAAAGTTCCGAAGCATAATAGCGACCTATTTTTCTTTCGTGCAATTCGTTTTCTTTAATAATGTTTTCCATTAATTTTTCATCTAACTCGGGAAAATCATCGTTAGAAGTTCCCAAAAACCAAGATTTCTCGCAGAGTTCTATTGCTTTTTGATAAAGAACTTCTGGTTCTGGCGGTTTTTTTGATTGAGAATATAAATTGCAAAGGCTACCAAAAAACATTGGTACCCTTGAAAGATAAAAATCTCTTTTTTCGCTTATTCTTTCTTTTTTATTATAAAACATTTATTTATTTATTATTTTATGACCTTTTTTTCCATACTATTCTTGCGATGGGTTGAATAAATGGTTTAATCCTTCCAATAACAGGCGAAACAAGGGTTTTAAGCACCTCATACATTCCAGAAGCCATTACCCAAATTTCTGCCAATATCTGAAAGAAATATCTCAATTGGTCAAGATGGGTTAAACTACCTCCAATCTTCACTATCGCATAACAAGTAGAAAAAGTAAACAAAAAAGCGTGGATTAAAAACCTACTCGTTTCTAAATCAAACCTCTTTGATAACCATTTAAAAGCCTGAGTGGTTAACATTACAATAAAGGCGTCTCCAATCATATTTTTTTAATGGTTATTTTGTTTGAATTATAGCGACCTTTTTATTAGTTTAGTATAATCCATTTAGACCAATTTGTCCAATAATCCTTTAATTTGCTCTATAATTGCCTTCCTATCAATGTTTTCACTGCTTACTCTTCGGTATATTTCAATCCAAACCATTAAATTATCGCCAGGACATAGTGTTTGCCATACTTCTCTATGACCTTTTATATTTTCTTTTTTAATGTTCCATTTTTTACAAAGATTATCAAGCAATTCTTTCAATGTTTTTAATTGCTCATCACTGGGTTTTTCTGTCATAAAATCTCCAGTTAAACAAACACCGATAGATTTATCATTCCAGCCCCGAGCGTGAGCCCCCTCTTCATTTTCCGCTCTTCCCTGATATAATTTACCATTACTAACAATTAAATAATGATATCCAATATAGTATCCCAAAGAACTTTTGAAATTCCAAAGTTGTCTATGATATTCATTTATTGATTCAAAAGTTGTTGTATCCCTTGGCGTGCCCGAATGATGAACAATAATATAATCGGGTGTCATTTTTTAATTATTTTTGGCGACCTTTATAAAATCAACCTTGAAAATGTTCTGGGGTCTCCCAAATCCTGCCTTTTGTATTTATCCCATTCAAAGTCAATTAGAGAATATGGTTTGCCATCTATTTTGCTTTTAAAAACATCGTTGCTTTTAACTCCTTCATTCAAACTCTCTGCGGGGATTATAATGTCCTCGTTTAGTTGCTCGCAGAATACCACCAAATCTTTTTTTTCTTTTTGGGCTTTTTCAACAATATAATCTCTAATAGAGGCAAAGAATTTTGTTTCTCCGTTAATTTTCTTTACAAATAATCTATTGATTTTTACTTTTAAACTTTCTTTTTTCATTTTATTTATGATTCAATTACTGGTATATCATCAGAGGGTGAAACAAACCTTCCGTCTTTTTCAATCCAATCAGGGGGCGTTAAATAAACAACATCTTTTATTTTTCCGCTAATGTTAGATTTCACTATCCAAACTTTTGCTTTTTTCCCCTGCCATTCACTTGTTTCCTCTCCATATCCGTCTATTAAACAATTCATTGTTGTTCGGTTAAATGTCAACAATCTAACATCTCCCCTTTTTGTTTGAATTTTAAAAACATATCTCTCGCCATACTTTCCAGAAAGTAATTTTCCTTCATTTAAGATAATAATAATATCTCCGCTAAAAATATCTTTATTTGGTTTTGCCCATTCTATTTGAACAAAATTTTCTGTTTTTTGAACTTTCATTTTTTTATTATTGTTCATTTTCTACGACCTTTTCTTGTTCATTAGAATTCTTTTTTAATAAACGAAAGAAAGTTGGTAAAGGAATGCCAATCACCTTTGATAACTCTTCCATTGTTAGTTTGTTCTTGTATTTCTCCCACGCATACTTAACTATATCTGATTTTATTTGAATTTTATATTTTCTTTTCATTTTATTTTTTTTATTTTGTTTTTTGCGACCTTTTATTTTTATTCTCATCTCCATTTTAACAAATTTTAACAAATTAAAAATTCTTGTCAAGGGGTAAAAAAAGATAAAAAATATAATAAGATCAATCCCCCGCAGATATATTAAAATATTATTGACATTTACTTTATTGATTTAATAAAATAAAATCAGAATAAAAAATGAAATACAAAATTGAAGAAATTAAAAATAAAATTTTGTGCGGGGACGCATTGGAAGAATTGCGGAAAATTCCAGATAATTCTATTGATTGCATTATCACAAGTCCGCCCTATTGGGGATTGAGAGATTATCAAGTTGAAGGACAGATAGGATTAGAACCAACATTAGATTGTGGATTACAAGATTATGTAGTATTACGAGAAGATTTAACCAAAGAGGAAAGAGAATTTGTATTAAAAGAATTAGGTCTTTTATAATGATGTCTAATTTTATAATGACAAGAACGGCAAAATGTAATTCCATTAGAAACATCAAAACGAAGTTCTGGAAAATTAGAAAAAGGTTTAATATGATGAGCCTCAATCCAACAATTTGTTTTTCCACACGCTTGACAAGTATATTTATCTCTTTCAAACACTGCTTTACGCCATTGTTTATATTCTTTACTTCGCCAAATTTTTATTCTTTCTTTGGTAATTCCTCCTTTCCAATTAAAATGTCTTTCTCCTTTTTGCCTACAACTTTTACAAAAATTAGATTTAAGCCAAATGGGTTTACCGCAAATAGGACAAGGTTTTCTTTCTGTAAGAAGTTTTTTCCATTTTCCCCCCTTCCAATTCCAATGATTTTCTCCTTTTATAGTAGGTTTTCCAATACGGGAAAGAGAAATTTTTGCTTTAGTTTCAGGAGTATGTTTTTTGCCATAGAAGGGGTTATTTTTGCCAAAATATTTAAGTTTTTGAGTAGCATATTTCATATTCCCATTATAGAAAATGTCTAAAATTATGTCAAGCCCAATTTATTTTTTAAAAAAAGATATTCCTCCACATTTAATGAAATATTTTAAACCAGCAAGTTGTGGAAAGTGTTATATTTGCAAACTTTTAAAAATAACTGCCGAATTAAAAAGAGTTTTAAAAAAAACAGGAGTTTTCTTTTTGAATTGGGGAGATTGTTATGGAAGTTCTCCAGCAGGAAATAAACCTCAAAATGTTGAAGAATGGGGAGAAAAAGGAGATGGTTTGTATAAAAGATTAGGATTAAGACACAGACAAGGAAATAGTGAAAACAAGCCAACTCCAAAATCAAAATTAGTTCGTCAAAAGTGTTTAACACTTCAAAATTTTAGAGGAATAATAAGAATGATTGATGAAGGAGGCTGGATATTGAGAAACACAATTATTTGGTGTATAATAGAGGATACGAAAATGTTTGTTTTAAGAAACGGAAAATATTTACACATTCCCATCAAAAAAGTTAAAGTAGGAGATTTTGTTTTAACTTTAGACAAGAAAGGAGAATTTAGATTAGTAAAAGTTAAAAATATTTTTAATAATGGTTTTGCTCCAGTTTTAAAAATTACAACTAAATCTGGTAGAGAAGTTGTATGCACAGAAGAACATCAATTTCCAGTTAAGTCATCTTATTATTATGGGAAATATCTTAAATTGCGACTGAAAAAAGCAAAAGATTTAACAACTAAAGATTTTCTTTGGATAAATTATCATTTACCAACTATATTACCCGATGGGAACGAAAAGGATTATCAAAATGGTTATATTATAGGTTTTTATTTAGCAGAAGGTAGCTGGGGTGATAAAAGGAAAATAGGAATTTATAAAGATAATAAGCTATCTTTAGCGGCTCAAAAGAGATGGGGAAGATTGGAGAAACCTATTTTAAAAGCAAATCTTATTCAATTTTCTTGTGGCAGAAAAGATATTGAAGAAGGAAAAATTCCAGATTTTACTGGATATAAAACAAGAATTTATATTTATGGAAATGATGTCCATATTAAAAGTAGAGATAAAAGAATTATTGAATTGATTAAAAAATATATTAAAGGAAATAGTTGTGACACTAAATCATTAACACAAGAAGCGTGGAATACAAATTTAAAATTCATTAAAGGAATAATAGATGGATTTTTAGCGGGTGATGGTAGATATGACAAAGAAAATAATCGTTGGCGAATAGGAATTAAGCCTAATCAAGAATTAAAAGATGATTTAATGCTTGCCTGTCGTTTGATTGGTTATGAATTTAGATATGAAGGAATAAGAAATAATAACTATGGAACACAGACGATGACTTTTGCTATTAGAAAAGAATTAAAAAGAAAAACCTTTAATTTCTTATATGCTGACCAAATAGATAAAATTGAAAAAATTGGAGAAAAACAAGTTTATGATATAGAAATTGAAGCAATTTATACAAGTTATTGTGGTAAAGGCAAAAGCGATAAACCTTCAAAAGAAATAAGAAAAAATAAATGGAATAATCTTTATTTTCTTGCTAATGGAGTTTGGACACACAATTCAAAACCTAATCATATGCCTTCTTCTGTCAAAGATAGATTTACTAATAGTTATGAGCCAGTTTTTATGCTGGTTAAGAGTAAGAAATACTATTTTGATCTGGATGCGGTGAGGATTCCACTAAAAACTTTTGAGAATAGACCCTATGGAATAGTTAGAGAAAGAGAATTTGAATATAATACGCTTTATCCAGAAATAAGAAAAAGGCAAAATTCGGCAGCATATAATTGGAAATTGCGCCGCACTCCAAATGTAATGGAATGGCGAAAGAATGCTTTTAATTATCGTGTCAGAGATGCTGAAAAGAAATCAGAACAATGCCCGCAATTTAAAGCAACAAAAGAAGAAATTGAGAGATATAAAGAAATTGAATTTTGGCTAAAAAAATTAGATGAAGGAGGAAAGCAGAGAGAAGCAAAAATATGGTTTTTAAATTGGCTTAAAGAACATCCTACTGGAACTTATGAACAATTTTATGAAGAAATGAAATCTAAAAAAGTAAGCAAATATGCAAATGAAGGATGGTCGCAACTTCAAGATTGGGAAAGCCATTTTAAGAATTTTGTAGCTTATTTAGGAATGCCTCATCCTCTCGGCAAAAACCCAGGCGACCTCTGGGAAATCCCAACCCAACCATCCCCACCAGAAGTTAGAGGTAAACATTTTGCTACTTTTCCTGAAAAATTAGTAAAGCCAATGATTTTGGCGGGATGTCCTGCCCAAGTTTGTAAAAAATGTGGAAAAGCGAAAGAAAGAATAATAAAAAGACAAGGAACTTATGATTATTCTGAAAGGTCGGATTATGCTAAAGCACAACTACATATGAAAGAGCCACCCAAAAATTGGAAACCAATAGAACATCAAACTATTGGCTGGACCTCCTGTAATTGTAATGTAGGATTTGAGCCAGGAATAGTTTTAGACCCATTTATGGGAAGCGGAACTGTCGCCGTCGTTGCTAAAAAACTTGGTAGAAATTTTATAGGTATTGAATTAAATAAAGAATATGTTAAAATCGCAGAAGAAAGATTAAAAAAAATACCAAATCCATTATTATGATAAAAATTTTTTGTGATTGTTGTGGAAAAGAAATAAATTCAAATGGAGATTATCAATATTTTTTTGGAATTATAGTGGAAAAAAAAATATCAATGTTAGAAAATAAAAAGATTTTTGGAATAGATAAATTGGCCCAAAATTCTCCTGTTACTATTGTTGAGCAATTATTAGGAAAAGAGATTTATCTTTGCAAAGAATGTTTGGAAAAGTTTAAAGAGATCTTTACAAAAGAAAAAAAGTAGTTTAAAATTGAAAATGCCGTGCCTTTATGGGAGGGAGTAGTTGTTAGCAATTCTCTTTCTTGGGAGTAGCTTTACTCTCTCCCATAAGGGCATTGCAAAATTGTTATCAATTTTATGGCTACTCCCAAGAAAGAAAAAAAAATAGATAGACCATTAGCAAAATCATTAAGAGATTTAAATCAATTTTTTTCTGCAAAAGAGTTATCAAAAAAATTTAAAATTAAACCTTGGCAGGTTTATTACTATAAAAAATATTCTAAAAGAAAACCTTTTGATCTTAAAAAAAGAAAAAAGATAATTGAATTTTGGGAATATCTTAAAAAAGCACCTAAAAGAGAAGATTTAATTTATCAATATCGTGTAATTAAAGGAAGATTAAAACCAAGCCCTTCTGTTTCTTTTGAAATAACAAAAAAAACAATAGATAAAGTTGGAATAGAAAAATTGACAAAGAAGTTGAAAGTAAGTCCAGAAACAATTAAAAAATGGGCAGAAAGAGGAACTTTATATTCAAAAAAAGAGATAAAGAAAAAACTTTTTAGAGAATTTGAAAAGCATTATAGACGCTGGGTAGGGTTATTTTTTATTTGCGAATATTTTAAGGAAAGAGGAAAAAAAGAACCAAAGGAATATTGTAAAATAATTTACGCAAGACATTTTAATGGTTCAAAAGAAAATTTGATTGATTATGTTGTTTCTCAAAAAACATTTGGAAAAATAGACAGAAATCAATTAAAAAAATTTTCTTTAATTACTGATATTGGCAAATTTAAAGAAAAACAAGTTGAAAAATTTTTTAGAAAATATTTACCACAAGTAAGCCCAACTAAATTAACTTCAAGTTTGAATGAATGTTATGATTTTCTAAAGGAGAACTTTAAAGGAAAAATTCTTGATAGATTAACTAAAATTTTAAAAGAATATGAGAAATAAAATTAAATTCTATATAGGTGATTTAATTTATCAAGGATTTACCAAAAAGTTCATTTTGGGAGAAGTTTATAACGGAAAAAAACTCTGGAAATTTAAAAGCAAAAATAAATTTTTGAATTTTATTTTAAACATAAATTCCACAATTTTCTTTTATGATTTAGATGACATAATTAGAACTATTTTTGAATGGTGTCAGGAAAAGAAAATCAAAATTAAAAAAAGTCCATTTTTGAATGGAGATAATAAAATTATAGAATGGCAAATTCAAAATACAATTTTTAGAGATTGTTTTGTTCTATTCCAAGATGATTTAAAAAAATTAAAAGAAAGTTTTGAGATAAATTATCAAGGTAAAAGTAAATCAATTTTATTATATAAGATTTTAAAAAAATTTTATGATTTTGTTGGTTGGGATTGTTTTGATAAAAAGTCAATCTCTGCCATAGCATTAGAAAAATTTAAAAAATTTGACAAAAGTAATTATGAAAAAATTATTGAATACCCAATCTATCCAGAAAAATTTGATTTTATTAAAAAGGCATTTTTCCCAGGTTATTATTATACTTTTAAATATAGATTTAAAAGTCAAAATAAAACAATTATCAAAATTGACTGTAATTCATTTTATGGATCAATGATGCGAGATAATCTTTTTCCTTGGGGATATTTAATAGAGATTAAAACAAAAAAAGAAATTATAGAACATTTAAAAAAAGGAGAATTAGGAATTATTGAGGCGAAAGTAAAAGTTCCCAAAAATTTGCCAATGGGATTTTTGCCTAAAAAAGGAAAGGAAAGAATTTATTATCCCATTGATAAAACTATTAAAGGTTTTTGGACAACTCCAGAAATAGAAAAAGCAAAAGAATTAGGATATAAGTTTGAATTTAAAAGAGGAATATTTTGGCCTTTCAAAAGTTATTTATTTAGACGATACATAAAGTATTTGGCAAAAATAAAAGAAAAATCAAAAGGAACAAAAAGAACTATTGCAAAATATCTTTTAGTTTCATTTTATGGTAAGTTCGCCCAAAGGAGAGAACTTTCGTTTTTCAAATATGTTGAAAAGCCGATTTTTGGCAAAATGTATTTAGATAAAAATTTAACTTTAATGGAAGAAAAAAAATATATGAGAGCTCCATTTTCCCATCCAGAAATATCTATTTTTACTACTGCTTATTGTAGAATTTTTATGTGGGATTTTTGTGAAAAAATTGGTTGGGATAAAATTTATAGCATTATTAATGATTCTTTAATTTTAGAAGTTGATCAAAATAATTTTAAAAAAATTAAAAATTTTTTACATCAAGATAAAGTTGGAAAGTTTAAAATAGAAGCTCAAATAAAAGAAGGAATTGTTTTGGCACACGGAGTTTATGCTTTGAAAACGATTGATGGAAGAGATATAGTAAAATATCAAGGAATTCCAGAAGAATTGAGAAATTTAAAAACATTTGAAGATTTTCAAAGGGTCTTGACATAATTTTTAAAAAGATTAAAATAAAGAAAAGAAATGAATTTAAAAAAGAAAATAAAAAATAAATACAAAATAATAAAAAAATATCCAGAAACTTCAAATTCTAAAACTGGCGAAATTGTTGATGGTATCGCAATATACCCAGAAGAAATAGAAAAAGTAGCAAAACAAATGGAAGTTCCAGTTCATTATGTAAAAGATGGAGTTCTTTTACACGAATATATTCATAAAGAATATCCAAAATTAAGTCCAAAAAAATTTTCAAAAAAATTTAAAGAATTATTTTTAAAACTTTATCCAGATATCAAAAAAGAATATTTCAAAAAAATTTTAGATTTTAGCGGACATTTTTCAAAAGCAGATATGGAAATTTATAATAAATATGGAATGGTAAAAGTTGTTAATCCTGAAAATGATAATCCAAAAAATCCAAAATTTAAAGAAATTTCTATTGTAGGAAAAGTATTAAAAGAACCAGACCCTACAGAATTTTTAATCAAACAATATGAGGATTATGAAGGCAATATAACTTTTGATCTTTTTTATAAATATCCTTATCAAAAAAAATTTAAGCTTGCTTTAGAAAATATAAAATCATTTGATTTTTTAAAAGAATTTCTTTTAAAAAACCATAATAAAAACATAGAAGAAGTTCCTATAATTAAATATGTTTGGGGTAAAAGAGGAACAAGAGGTTTTGGTTGGATAAAAGAAGATAATTTAAAAGGTCAAGAAAATAATCTACAAAATCCAAATATGGAAGAAGAAAAATTACCAAAATTTGAAAGTTATTATCAGTTAGAAAGTTATTTGAGAGGCAAAGGATATGGTCATATTTTAGATGAAATTTATGATTTGGAATTTAAAATAAGACCAGAAGGATGGAAAAGAAAAGATGTTGAAGATATGATACTTGAATGGTGGAATAGTGATTTAGAAGAATCTTTATTAAAATCTGAAAGAATAGGTTATTTTTTAATGTGGCATTTAAAAAAAGAAATAGTAAAAGAAACTAATCCAAGTAATCCAGGAAATCCAAAAAGAAAATCATTGAAAAAAGAAGCAATGGAGTGGTTTAGAAATATTGCTTACAATTATAATCACGATATAGATATGGATATATTGAGTCAACTAATTGATATGGCGAAAGACCTTGGGTTAGATGTAGATAAAGTTCAGGATAAATGGCAATATTTTTATCCATCAGAAAGTTGGAATAGAATATCTGCAAAAGAGCTTTATAATTTTTATGAAGATATAATAGAAGAGGCAGAAAATAGACAAAAACTTTACGAAGAAGAAAATCTAATCAATCCAGAAAATCCAAATATGAATAAAAAAATAGTATATATCAAAAAACCTAATATATTTGAAACTGGTTATAAAATTGTATGGATAGACGAATATGGACATAAGCACTCCACTTGGGAAGATAGATTGACACTTGAACAATTAAAAAAAGAAGCTCGTCGAGAGGGTTATCAAGTAAGAGTAGTTGATGAAATTCCAGAAAATTTAAATAATCCAAACAATCCAAATATGAAAAAAGAAAAATTAATTACTTATGATATTGAATATACTGATGTTTTTGAATCAACTCCCGATACTCCAGTTGCAGTTCAAATAACAGAAGAAAAAGAAAATGAACTTTATGAAAAATATGGTTATAACTGGTATTTTATAAGCGATGATTTAATTAAATATTTTGATGATGAAGAAGAAGAATGGAAAATAGCCAAAGTAGTTCCCGATAGAGTAATAACAGCAAAAGAAATGGAAAAAGAAAATCCAAGCAATCCAGAAACAAAAGGAATAAGTTGGCTTGAAATTTATGATTATTTTCAAGGAGAATATGAAAGAAAAACATTAGATTTAGTAGAATTTAAAAAGAAAGCTCCAAAGGATTTTTATGAAAGGTTTAAAAAATATTGGGAAGAAGAAACTGGAGAAGATTTAGAAGAGAGAATTAAAACTGAGGACCCACTTTATACAACTTTATACACATTAGACGCATTAAAAGAAGAATATTTGGAAGTAGCAGAAGAAAGCGGAGTTCCAGAACCATATATTTCTTATTTGGACGCTGAAGCAATGATAGAGGACGATAGAATGTCTGGGTATCTTAATTACATAGAATTTGGCGGAGTAAAGGTTTATTATAGGACATATTAAAAATTATGCCAGAAGAGACCAAAAAAACCTCGCCAGTTGTAGCAGAGCTTAAAAGATTAAAAGAAAAGCTCAATAGTTTAAAATTGGAAAAGAAAGAAAAACCAGAAATTAAAGAAAAAATTGAAGAAAAGATAGAAGAAACAAAAGAAAAGATTGAAGAAGTTAAAAAAAGAAAAGGTAATTATCAGGGATGGAAAAAATATTGGGAGGAGGTTAGAGTAGGTAAGAGAAAAACCCCCTGGGAAATTCACAAAGAAAGAATGAAAGAAAAGGAAAAACAAAAAAAAGAAGAAGCAAAGCCAGAAAACAAAACCCTTGATAAAGAGACAGAAAAAATAAAAGAAAAACTTGAAAAAATACCAGAGACAGAATTTCTCAAGTCAAAAGAAATAAATAAAGAAGCAAAAGAAGAAAAGTCAAAAGAGGGATTTGATCTAAAAAAGTTTTTTCAAAAAAATGATACTTGGATTTTGGTTTTAGGAATAGTGATTATAATTTGGGTTGGAATAAAATTTTTAAATGGAAGAGGTTCTTCATCTAATCAATCAATTTCTGGAAACAAAAAAGAAAAAGAACCAATAATTGAATGGGAAGAAATTAATATTGCGCCTCCAGGAGCGCCACCAAGGATAATTAGAAGATTAAGATAATGATAAAATATTTTCACAAAGCCCCAATTGGACGATTAAAAGGAAAACCTGCTTATTGCATAATAAGCCATCGCACAGGTAAAGTTCTCTCGTGTTATAAGACAAAAAGGTCGGCAAAAAAGGCTTTAAAAAGAATGAATTATTTTAAATATGCCAAGAAAAAGAAAAAATAAAAAACAAAAAGAAGAAACGGAGGAAGAAGTAGAAAAAAAAGTAGCTCAAATTGGAGAGTTTGTTGTTCCTAAAGAGGAAGTGCCAAAGGAAATTCCATTAGAAGCAGAAGAAATTCCAGAAGATAAGAAATCATCAGAAGAATCTTCATCTCCAAAAGAAATAAGTTCAGAAGAATTAAAAGAAAAATTAATTTCTTTGCTTTCAGAGGCATTTTCAAGAGGATTGTCGGAAGAAGAAAAAAAGAAATTTGTGGATAATTTTAAATTTTGGAACGAATTGCTTTTTAATTTTTTAGATATCGGAGATAATTTAGGATCTGTTTTGGAAAAGGCAAAAGTTCAATTAACTCCAGGAAAGGCAATAGCCATTTATGCTATTGGCACGGGTGCTTTGTTGTTTGCTTTAAGGCCAAATTTATTGAAAAAAAATGGCAAAAAAGAGAAACCAGAAGAACAAAAACCATCAGAAACTCCTCCTTCTCCAAAAGAGGAAAAGGTTGAAGAAAATCTAGAAAGTAAATAATTAAAGTAAATAATTATGACTTTTGATTCTTTAAATCTATTCAAAAAGATTTTTGGTGAGAAATTAATTGATGAATTTAAGATTGAATTAGAAAAAATTAAAAGAAGTTGGATTTTTCATTTAGATGAAAATGAAAAATCACACAAAGAAATTTTAACAAAATTAGATGAAATCTCAAAAAAACTTGAAAAAAGAAAATAAAATAGAAGAAATTGATTGGAACGAGTTAGAAATGATTGATAGAGATAAGGAAAATTTTGAAATTGGAGTTTATACAGGATTTATTATTGTTTTGCTCGCTCTTATTTTTGCTTATTCTCTTTGTTTAATTTTGTTATCAGAAATAAAATGATTTCAAACATCATTTGTTTTTTATGTGGAAAAACGGGGTGCGGTAAATCTTATACTTTGAATTATATTTTGAATCGTGAATACGAATTAAAGAGAAGAAAGGGGATTGTAGTTTTAGATTTGAGAGATGATCACCTTTCACTTTTAAAGCTTTCAGATTTTCATTATCTTAAAATAACTCCATTGATTTTTAATTATTACGATTTAGATTGGGCAGGAATTTTACAAAAATATCCTTATTTAATCATTTCACCATATAAACTTTCAAGAGAAGAATACGAAAAATTGGCCGACGATATTGCTAAAGGAATAACAGATATTGGAAATAGAATTTATGTTTTAGAAGAGGCAGGAATGGCCTTTCCAGTTTATAGTGGAATTAGAAGAAATTTATCAGTTTTAATTACGACGGGGCGAAAATTAGGAATTGACTTTTATTTTACAAGTCAGAGACCATCTTTTGTTTCAACTGTTGCTGTTTCACAATGTAATGTTAGAATTTCTTTCGCAATGGATGATGTTAATGATATAAATAGGGTAAAAACTTATTTTGAAAATGTTGATATTTCAAAATTAAAAAGATTTGAATTTGTTGCAAGAAATGAATTTAATCACGAGCAAGTAATTGGAAATACAAATAATTTAAAAAATTTGGATAAAATTTTATGGTAAAGGTCTTGACAAAATTTTATGACAAAAATTATAATAAAATAATATGACAAAAGATTTAGAAATCCTTGAGAGAGCTATTGGTGTGGCTGGAAGTATTATTGCCAGCGAACACTTTTTTTCTACCTTACTTTCAAGTCCTTGGACAACTCAAAAATTTTGTGATACTTTAGAAGAACAAGAATTAGTTAGAAGAATGTTATTTTTGGCAAGCGGAATTTCATTAGTTTTTGCTGGAGGAGTTAGTTATTTAATAAAGGATAAATACCCTATTATATTTACATTTATACTTTGTTTATTTTATATTGTCGTGTATGAAAAGTCATTGAAAAAAGAATTATAAAAACTATGGATTTAAGTCCAGAAATTGTAAATTTAGGAGCATTAGCAATAGTTTTTATATTTTTTATTGACAAACTTTTTTTATATTTGAAAAACAAAAAAGATAAAAATTTTAATGATCTTATCATTAAAATTTTAAATAATTTGAAAAATAATGATCTTTCAGATATCACAAAAAAAATTGATAGGTTAGAAGATAAAATAGATTTTAAATTTAATGAAGTAATTAGAATTTTAATTGAAATTAGAGAGAAAGTTAAATAATGATGATAAAACAAATAAATTTTAGTAATTTAAAAATTATTAGATGAAGTGATATAATAAAGTTAGACGACTTTAAAAGGTCGTAAAATAAAAAAATAAAAATATGAAATTTTTAGAAGGACTTAAAACTTATATTGTAGGGGTTCTTATAGTAATTTTTGCGATTTGCTATGCTTTGAATTTAATTGATGGAGAAACTTTTTCCAAGTTGCTTGGGGTTTTTTTGGGTTTAGGAGCAATAACAATGAGAAAGGCAATTGCAAAATTAGAACCAGAAAAAAAATAGAAAATTTTAGTTTTTGTGGGGTTGATATTGATACTATTTGTCATATCAGCCCCTTATAATAAATTCTAAAAATTTTGAGTTCTTGACAAAGATTGTAAAAAAATAAAATAAAAAAAGGTAAAATTTAATAAAAAAATAAATAAATTTATGACAAAATATAAATATGTAAAATGTAGATTTTGTGGAAAAAAAATTCGTTATAAAAGTCCTCCAAAATATTTAACTAGGAATGGAATAGATCCTACTCGTTTAAGAGCAGTTAGACAACATTATAAAAAAGCACATCCAAAAAAATGGAAGGTAATTGTTAAAAAAGCAATAAAAACAAGAAAAAAAAGGAAAGAAAAATTGAAAAGATTGAAATAGGTCTTGACAGAAATTTAAAAAAAATTAAAATAAGATAATGAACACACAAAAAAACCCTCACTTTCAAAATTATCGTGAGGGAAAAGGTCGTAAAAAAATAAAAAATTGAAATAATAGAAAAAATATGGCAGATGTTTTAAAAGAAGGATGGAGAGAAACCTTTAGAGTTGCTACTCTTGTTAAAATTTTAGTTGCTTTTATTAGTTATGCTGTTGCAAGATTGATTCATACTTATGTAGTAAGTAAGATATCTACGCTTCAAAAATTTCCAGAGGTTTCTGACTTATTAGTGATGGTTGTTGGAGCTGGATTTACCAGAGGAGATACCCAAGATGCAGTTTTAATTGGTGCTGGTTTATCATTGTTAGATAATCTTGCTACAAGATTTGGTGCTACTTGGTTAAAGGTCAGATAAATTTAATTTCAATTGAAAGTGTAAAATTATGAACAGAGAGACAATTCACCAAAATTATTCTTATGTAACGAAACAAGCAAATGTTGCTAATGCCGATAGTCCAATAGCAATTCTTACTATTCCTGCTGGAAGAATTTATAGATTAGCTCACGAAACTCCTTTGGTATTGAAACTTTATACTTCAGGCGGAACTGAAATTTCAAGAGCTTCAAAAGTTTATCTTGCTTGGCAAGCGCCAGTTGGTGAAACAAAATATCAAGTTGGGAGAACAATGACTTATGGAGTATTCGCAGATCTTTCAGTTGACCAGCAATATGACATCAATACGCAAGCAAAGAGAATGATTGAAATTACCGATGAAGAGATTGTTAGATATCAGAATAGACAAGAAAATTTAATAGATGGATTGGGTGCAGATTATAAAATTTTACTAATGCTGAATTCTCCTGATGTGGTAAGTTGGACACAATCTGGCACTCAATTTAACTTTGATGTGTTTGTTTTGACTGCTCAAGAATTTGAGGGAGAAAAGAAGGGTAGAAAGGTCGCTTAATTTTAGGCCAATCTTTAAAATTAGATTGGTGTGAGAAAACTATGGAAAAACAAATTATTAGACAATCAGGAATTCTTACAAATACGGATTTTACTATTACTCCGAATCAAGTTGGATATGAAAGCGAGATAGCCACTTATAAAGTTCCACAAAACAGAGTTGTAGAACTTCCTGATAAGCTTATTAGATTAAAATTGATGACAAAGGAAACTTTCTCCTTTACCTCTCCCACTAATGCAACAGAGAAAAGTTGCGTTTTGACTTATCCAATTGTTCAAGATCCATTGGTATCTTTAGTTCGCAATGCTGTAATTGTTGTTCAAAGAAGTGCTGGAGGAAGTCCTACAAATGTTGAATGGACAAATTTCACTGTTACCTTGCCAAACACTGTAACGATTAAGGGATTGACTCAAAGCACAGATTATGTCTATGATATCTTTTATCTCTTTTCAGATGGAAGCGTAAATATAACGATTGTTTCTGATGATGCAACCGTTAGAACAAAAATTTTAGAAAGTTCAATCGTAGGAATTAATCAATTGAATCAATTAGATTCAAGGAAAGGATTAAGATATGGAAAGATAAATATGATTCTTCCTGATAGGTGGCAAATTCAAGTTAGGGTTATAACTAGTGCTTCAATTGTTTTATATGATCCAGTTGCAGATAGCGGGGCAAAAAGCAGGTTTGCAAGACATTCTTATATTGAATTGCCAGTAGATATTTCCAGTATTTTTCAATGGGGAGAAGAAGTTAGAGATATTGCTAAAGAAAGAGCTATGATTTACTAATTTTAACAAAGTTGGATTTAGGTTCTGAAAGCTGAAGATAAATATGAGAGCTGAAGATTTAATAAAAAAAATAAATAAAAGGCAAGTTCAACCACTTCCTCCTTGTAAGTGAGTAACTTGCCTTATTTTAAAATATGACAGAACAACAATGGGTAGGATGGGTAAGAAAATGGTTTTCTCTTACACCTCAACAATTAATAGCATTAACAGCAAGGGCAGAAGCCCAAGAAGATTGGGTTCGTATTGGAAATAGTGCCTTACAAGCAGTAATCAATGTTATTCATAATAGAAGAATTCATCCACCACAATACTTTTACAACAATCCACAAATTTTAGGAGCAAGTAGAATTTTACAAGAAACGAGTTCGCCTTATCACGCAATAATTTTAGGATATCAACAATTTAGTTGTTATTTGTCAGAATATTCAGAAATTACAGAACATTATACAGATCCAGATACTTTCAATTATTATTTGAAAAATAATAAATGCTTGCAAGCGTGTATGAGATTAGTAGATGCATTAGTCAATGGAACTTTAATAGATATTACAGGAGGAGCAGATCATTATGTAAATCCAAGAATAACTCAACCCTCAATCGTAGAAAATTTTAATAGAACAATGGTTTATAGAACAGATATAGGACAGCATAGATTTTGGTCAGCACCGCCTCACTATTGGGAAAATCCACAAAGGTTTAAACCTCCTGAATATGTAGCAGGAAAACCACAAACAGAATTATTAAGAGTTATAGTTCCAGCTACTGGAATTATAATGGGAGGAGGGGTATAATAAATATGACAAAAATTTTTAAGACAAAGGTTGTAAAAATATTTTAAAGGTCAAAATAAAACAAAATAAAATAATGGAAATAAGTTCATATCCCGCACAAGTTACCGCTAGTTCTTATGGAGCAAGGTTTAGAACAGGACCTGCAACTACCTATTCAATAAAGTATTCTTTTGGAGCTGGGTATAAATTTACGGTTGTAGGTTATGTCAATGGAGAAATAGTAGATGGTGAAAATAGATGGTGGAAAGTTTCAGATGGAACTTATGTTTGGGTAGGGGCAACGATAGAAAAACCAGCAACGATTTCAATTCCATCTCCGACTCCTATATCAACTCCCACTCCCACTCCCACTCCCACTCCTACTCCTACACCTACTCCTACACCTACTCCTACACTTACTCCTACACCCACTCCCATCCCTCAAGAATATTGGTTATATGGAGGAGTGATTGATAACAGCACAAGAAATCCTCTTTCAGAAGTTAAGATAAATGCTTTTGGAATTGCCTCTACTACAACAAATTCAAATGGATATTTTGAGATTAAATTTACTCAAGAATATTCTGGCCAGGTAACAGCAAGTAAAGATGGATATAAAACAGCAACCCAATATGTTCAACTTGGTTATCCATCAAAAGCAATACTTTTTTATCTAGATCCTATTGTGACTTCAGAATATCCAAAGCAAGTAACTCTTGGTTGGAATGCCAATGTTAGAACAGCACCAAATAGACAAGCAATAATTGTTAAGGTTTTGCCAGCAGGTTCTACATTTACTGCAGTAGCAATGATTCAAGGAGAAAATGTTGATGGCAATGCAAATTGGTATAAAACATCAGAAGGTTATTACATTTGGCAAGGAGCAGAAACAGAAAAAGAAGCAGAAATAGAAAAAGGGAATAAAGATAAAATTCCATCGCTTGAAAATTATGTTTGTCCTTGGTGTGATCAAAAATTTGGGACGAAAGAACAACTTACTGAACATATGGAAAAATGTCCTAAAAAACCAATAACGAATAGTTGGATCATTCCAGCACTTATTATTGGTGGTTTGATTTTCTTAATACGAAAAAAATAATATGAGAGATTTTGTTAAACAGATTCAATCTGAAAGTTTTAAACTTGGGGGAAAAATTTTACAGTTTTTTTCGGGTTGCATTAATAGGGCAGAAAATTTTATGAAAACTCAATGGAATGTTGATAAAGATGGAGAAAAAAATGGAGAATTGGATAACGCAACATCAGTTGAAATATTTTACATAATTTATAAGTTTCCTGATATTCTTGAAAAGCGAAATAGATATAGATTAAAAGAAGACGAAATAATTTCTGAAATCAATTATCTTTTAAATCACGAGGGGATAAAAGATTGGAAAATAAAAAAAGTTAGTGATTGGGTTTTTAATATAAGCACAATCCATTTTGGAGCAGTAAGACCAAAACCAACAATCACATTAGGAAAATCATCTTTGTGGGAAACAACCCAGATTGTAGGACAGTTATTGCTTTTAAAAGGATTTTTCATTACGGCAGTTGTAATTATTAGAAATGGAGTTTGGTTATATTACGCTTGGCACGATAATCCAACATCAACTGAAATTTTTGAAATTATGAATTTAATGAATTTTTATGAGAGAGAAAATGTAATTGATGATGTAGTAGAAAAAACGATTATGAATATAGCAAAAGATGAGCAAAAAGGAGGATTTGTTGAAAAAATAGAAACTTGGGCAAAGATTGTTTTGGTAATTTTAGTTGTTTTGACAATAACTTATATTTTGAGTGAATGGAGAAAAACTGGAGAATTTTTTAAAAAAGGTCTTGATATTTTAGACAAAAAAGATTAAAATAAAATATGGAAAAAGAACAAGAAGAAATTAAAACTTTAAAAGAAGAACTGAACGAGATTAAATCTCTTTTAAAAGATATTCTTGAAGAACTAAAAACAAGCGATGAAAATGAGGATTTTTTTAAATCCTATCGTCTTTCAGATGTGGATGAGAGCGGAACTATTCGTTATTATGGCTATTTGAAAAAAAATGGAGATTGGATAATAGAAGCTTATGATACTTCAACAGGGGAGAGAAGATTTGCAATTTCTGATAAATTAATAAAGAGGACAAAAGAAGAAAAAGGATATATAAATGCTTGGGAAAATAGACAAAAATTAACATATTTGTTATTTTATGAAATTTTTCCAGAAATACAACCTTAATTTAAAGGTCTTATTAAAAAAATAAAATTATGGAAAAAGAGGAAAAAGATATAAAAGTTTCTATCTACGATCCTTCAATTAATGCTTTTAGGGAAGTTCCTTTGGAATTGGCAGAAAAGTTTGTAGAAGAGGCAAAAAAAGTAGAAAAGGTTATAGAAAAAATAAAAAAAGAAGAAAAATAATATGGTTCAAGAAATTGCCAAAGGAAAAGATAATGTAGGAGTTGCTCAATTAAATAAATTAATAGAAAAGTTTACTGAAAAAGCAGTTTGGACTATTAGGAAATTCAAAAATAGAGAAGATTTTGAAAATAATAAACCTTATGAAATAAGTAAAATTGAAGGAAACATTCTTTTAAACTCTGGAATAAATGAACTCTTTACAATCATTTGCTCTTCTGGTGGAACAAAATGGGATGCTACAAATGCTTATTTAGGAGTGGGAGATAGTAATACTACGGAAAATGCTACTCAAACTGATTTGTTAGGAACTAACAAAACTTACAAAGGAATGGTTTCTGGTTATCCTACTTATGGAACAAATCAAAAAGCAACTTGGAAAGCTCAATTTACAGAGAACGAGGCAAATTATGCTTGGCAAGAATTTGTTTTAAGAAATGGGGCTAGTTCTGGAACTTGCTTAAACAGAAAAGTTTATGATCAAGGAACAAAAACTTCAGGACAAATTTGGGAATTAACTTTAGAGATTTCTTTAAGCTAAAAGCACAAATGAAATAGTTTGAAAATGTGCTTTTAGTATAAATTTTGAATTATGGCTTGGCTCCAAAATTGGACATACCGCAAAAAAATAACAATTTCAGGTTCAAGCGGTGCTGGAACGAATTACCAAGTTCTTTTAAAAGTTGGAGAAAGTTCAGGTGCTACTGGATACGATTTTCATTTAGAAGGACATTCAGCAAATTTTCCCTCTGGCAAAAATCAGGGTGGTGATATAAGATTTACCGCCGATGATGGAACCACTTTATTAGATTTTTGGGTAGAAAATGTAAGTGGAACTTCTCCAAATAGAGTTGCTCATATCTGGGTTAAGGTTTCAGCGGATTTAGGAACTGACAAGTATATTTATTGCTATTATGGAAATCCAAACGCTACAAATGCGAGCAATGGAGATAATACATTTTTGTTCTTTGATGATTTTGATGATAACTCAATAGATACAAATAAATGGTATGAGGAAAATTATGGCGGGGCTGATTGTGTTGAACAAAATCAAAGAATGGAACTTACAGGAACTTCAGCAAATTCGTGGGCCCAACTTGTTTCGCAAAATACAATAAACATACAAAATACCGAACTAAAAGTAAGATTGAGAAATGCGGTGGCTGATAGAGTTGATTTATATCTATCTTTAACCAAACCAGCATCTGGTGGTGGTCATATATATGATCAGCCAAATTATTATCGCTCATTTTTAGAGAAATATGAGGGACTTTATTTTAGGGTGGCTCGCAAAGTAAATGGTAGCGGAACTCTTCTTTATCAAGGAAGTTATCTTTCAAACGATGAAGATATAAAAGTTAGAGTCGCTGGAAATACAATATATTTTTTTGAACAAGACACTCAAAGATATTCAGAAACTTACCAACTTTCAAGTTATAATTGCTATATTGTATTTAATGGTGGTTTTGTTTCAGGCACTACTGGAACTGATTGGGTAGATGAATTGCGTGTCCGCAAATATGTTTCCCCCGAACCAGCATTCAGTTCGGCAGATGCGGAGGAAAAATTAATAATACTTTCAGATTCTGGTTCAGGAATAGATATAATTGGAACAAAAGAAAATTTTTCATTAGCAGATTATGGAAATGGGCTAGATGTAATTACATTAAAACAATTGACAGCAATTACAATTTCGGATTTAGGATTAGGAACAGAAACTGGATTAGAAGTAAAACCAACAAAATTAGTTCAAGATTTAGGGACTGGCCAAGATTTAGTTTTTCCAATTCAAGCAAAATTAACTCTTTCTGATTTAGGAAGCGGAGTAGATACAATTGGAATTTTATTAAAGTTTTTAATCCAAGATTCTGGAATAGGAAGGGAAACTTTATTAATTGGAATATCAAATTTAGTTCAGGATTCAGGAATTGGGATTGAAAAATTAGGAATTTGGGAAAGTATAAAAGTTTCAGATTCAGGAATAGGAAGTGATTTAATTTGCTCTATAATTTTAAATTTATTAGAAGAAATTGGAATAGGAAAAGAGTTTATTTACAAAAAAATTACTTGGAAACCTTCTATTATAGATGATGAAGATTTCTCAAAACCAATAATTGTTCAAGAATACAGAACAGTTGTTCCTTTGCCTCTTTGGATAGATAAGCTAGTAGAGGCAGGAGAAACATCAGATGAGATAGATGTTTCAGAACTTGGTTCTTTTGGAGCTTTAATTGAAGTTAAAAGTCAAACAAGTGTAGAAATTCAAATTGAAACTGCTTGGGGATGGGAAACAATTGATACAATAGATTTTGATGATCCAAATGGTGGAAGCCAATTTTATCCATTTTGGTCAATTCAATTTGAAAAAGTTAGATTATTATTTACAAAGGCTACAACTGTCTCCTTACAATTATATTGTAGAACTTAAACTATGGCAACTCAAATTTTTATTTTTGATTCTGGACAAGAAAAAAAATTAGTTATAAAATTATCTTGGTATGTCATTAAGTATAAAAGGTCGTTAATTTGATAGATTTTATGTTAAATAAATGAACCTAAACGAAAACAAGAATCTTCCGCCAAGAATTGAACAGAAAAAAAAAGAATTGGGCATCCCAGAAAATGCTGAAGTTCAGATTATTATTAGTGAGAACGAAGAACCACAATACAGATTTTACATTTGGGGAGAGAGAGAAACTATTGGTGCCGATAGAAAGCCTGTAAAAGAAAAGGTTCCAATTGTATTAAAAACAATTTCAGCATCAGAATTATAAAACTATGAACGAAGTAAAAACAATAAAATTTGGCACAGACGGAAAAGCATCAATGGCATTTAGAATTTGGAGGGCAGATAAGCAAAGATGGGAAACTCCAGGATTGGTATGGAGCATAAAGCAAACCTTAAGAGAATTGGTGATTCAGTTTTTGAATCTCTTTAGGAAAGAGAAGAGATATGCCACAGTTTTAACTCAAGTAGGAGAAGAATGGATTGTAGATAAACTTGATGAAGTAGTTCAAACCACTGGAGATTATATTGGTTGGGGAAGTGGAAGCGGAACTGCTTCAAAATCAGATACCGCTTTGTTTACTGAAGAATCAGAATCAAGAGTTGTAGCAACAAGAACTCAACCTGCAGCCGATAAAATTCAGTGGGTAGGACAGTTAACTGCTTCTAGTTCTAAAACCATTACCAATGCTGGAAACTTTACTGCTTCTACTGGTGGAACTTTAATTGTTCACGGAGATTTTACTGGGATTAGTTTGAATGCTGGAGATAAGATAGAATTTACAATTCAGCTTGAAATAACATAAAAGCACAAATGAAATAGTTTAAAAATGTAATTTTGGCATAAATTTTGGATTTTAAAAATATGCTTGACCCAGTCAGAAATTTTGCCAAAGTAATCGTATCACAAGGTTATAATTATAATGATACCCAGATAACTTTAGTTACTGGTGATGGAGCAAAACTTCCAAATCCTGCAACGGAAGGTGCTTTTAATTTGGTTTGGTATAACGATACAGATTACAAAGACCCAGCAGATGACCCTTATGTAGAAATAGTCAGAGTTACGGCAAAATCTGGCGATACTCTAACAATTCAAAGAGGGCAAGAAGAAACTTCAGCCCAAAACCACAATTTATCAGGTAAAACCTACAAGATGATTTTAGGTATGACAAAAAAAATGAAGGACGATTTGGAAAGAATTCACGGTGTAATCTATCCATCTACTGACTCAACTACTGCCATTCAAATAAACAAAGCTGATGGAACAACTAATATAGTAGATATTGATACCATAAATTCAAGAGTTGGCATTTTAACAACAAGTCCAGGAGCGCCTTTTCAACTTGGTGCTACTAATATCACGGGAAATGTTAGGTGGGTAAATACTGGCGTAAATCCATATTTTGGAATTTATAATTCTGCTACTGGTTTATATTACGGGATTTCGGCCCAATTGCCTTCTCCTTCTGGTGTTTCTACTTTGGGAGGATATTTCAAGGGACTTGGTATAGGTGGGATAGTGGCTGGAACGGGCGACCCGATTTTTGGCGTCTTAAATTCCCAACAATCAGGACACGGGATAGGAGATATAGCTTTTACAATCTATGCGAACAATAAAGTAGTTACATATAATAACACCCTTGATGCTGGAGATGGAGGGGCAAATTTTGCTGGCAATGTTGGTATCGGAACAACAAGTCCTGCTTATACTTTAGATGTTGCTGGTAATTTAAGAGCAAGTCTTACTATTACTGCTGGAATAAATATTGAAAGTTTATCTGGTGATAAAACCTTGACCGTTGGAACTGATAAGATGTATCAGTATCTAAATCCGAACGGGGCAAACAGAATTATTACTTTATCCACAACAAATGCTCGTGCTGGAGATAAATTTATCATCAGAAACAACGGTGCCTATAATACCAGTTATCGTCTTCAAATCAATCAAGGAGCAACTCCCTTAGATTATATCTATAGCCAATCAATTAGAGAATATATCTTTGATGGCACAAACTGGGTTTCAGGTGATGCTGGAACAGGAATAAGTAGTGATCAGAATGTGGCAATAGGATA